>MTLE01000029.1_pt1 | contig 56115 bp, 50 predicted proteins | sample 1982461 | NCBI WGS metagenome assembly MTLE01 (sample SAMN05712605, study PRJNA340218) | biofilm metagenome | isolation source: sample SPL anode biofilm adapted to -200 mV | place: USA | collected 2012-02-03 | reverse complement strand
AACCTGTCAGTCTGGCAATAGGTCTGCGATACGCTGGCGCCAGAGGTGATAATCGATTTGCTTCTTTTATCTCCATATTTTCAACCTTCGGAATTGCCATCGGTGTACTGGCGTTGATCGTCGTCAGCTCCGTAATGAATGGCTTTGAGGCTCAGCTGAAGGACCGTATTTTAGGCGTAGTTCCACATGGGGTGATCACCACTGAATCAGGTCAGCTGGCGAATTGGCAGCAATACCAACAAACGGTGATGCAACTACCGCATGTGCAAGCAGCGGCGCCTTTTATTACCACAGAAGGTATGGTGCAAAGCCCTGGTAGTCTGGCGCCGATCGCGCTGCAAGGGTTAGACCCGCAAAACTACCCGAAACAGGATTTGTTACGTCAAACCTTGGGTAATGCAGCCTTGGAACGGTTAGTTGCCGGAAAGTTCAATATCATTCTGGGCGGTGCACTGGCGCAAAAATTGGGTGTTATGCCCGGCGATAAAGTGCGGGTGCTGGTTAGCGAAGGCAGCCGTTTTACCCCCATGGGGCGAGTGCCATCGCAGCGCTTGTTTCATGTTGTGGCGCTGTTTGATGTCGGTTCGCCGGTAGATGATCAGATTGCTCTGATCCATCTGGATGATGCCCGACGCTTGCTGCGCTACCAGCCGGAAAATGTCACCGGTTGGCGGGTATGGTTAGACGATGCATTCCAGACGGAAGATATCGCGAAAACTGCGTTGCCAAGCTCGTTGGTGTTTCAGGATTGGCGTCAGGAACGCGGTGAACTGTTCCGTGCGGTAGCGATGGAAAAACACATCATGAGCTTGATGTTGGTGCTGATCATTCTGGTGGCAGCATTCAATATTCTTTCTTCTTTAGTCATGGTTGTGTTGGACAAACAAGGCGAAGTGGCGATCCTGCGCACGATGGGTATGCAAAGTCAGACTGTCATGAAGATTTTCATTGTGCAGGGGATCTGGAGCGGTGTGCTCGGTGGTTTGTTTGGCATGATCGGCGGGGTAGTGTTAACGCACTATCTGAACCCTGTGCTGCGTGTGTTGGGGCTCAATCTGTATATGGATGCTGGTGGCGGTGGCCTGCCGGTCGAGTTACAGATTTCACAGGTCTTGCTGATTGCAATCGGGGCATTATTAATGAGTTTTATGGCGACGCTGTATCCGGCTTATCGTGCCGCCCATATTCGTCCGGCGGAGGCGTTACGTTATGAGTAATATCCTGTTACGTTGTCAGGATCTGGTAAAAACTTATCGCGAAGGTGAGTTAGAAACTCCGGTATTGCGCGGCATTAATCTGACCGTTATGCAAAAAGAGATGCTGGCAATTGTGGGAAGTTCTGGTTCTGGTAAGAGTACCATGTTGCATTTGTTGGGGGCGTTAGATACGCCAACATCCGGTACTGTGCTGTTTGAACAGCAGGATATTTATCAGTGGAACAGCCAACAACAAGCGCAATTTCGTAATCGGGAATTGGGTTTTGTTTATCAATTCCACCATCTGTTGGGTGAATTTACGGCATTAGAAAATGTAGCGATGCCGCTGTTGATCGGCGGTATGGCAGTGAAAAAAGCATCGCAGATGGCCACGGAAATGTTGGGACGGGTTGGGTTGTCGCACCGTATTTCGCATCGTCCGGCAGAATTATCTGGTGGTGAGCGTCAGCGCGTGGCCATTGCCCGCGCTTTAGTGAATGAACCGCATCTGGTGTTAGCTGACGAACCAACCGGTAATCTGGATCATAAAAGCGCCACGGCGATTTATGAACTGATGTGCCAGCTTAATCGTGAATTGGGTACTGCGTTTGTGGTGGTGACGCACGATCGGGAATTGGCCGGCAAACTGCATCGTCAGGTGCATATGGTTGATGGCGCATTAGTGGGAGGCGAATAATGTTTCAGCCTTTCGCGCTATTTGTGGGGCTACGTTATAGCCGTACCCGCCGTAGCAGTCGTTTTGTCAGCTTTATTTCTGCATCGTCGATCATTGGTATCGCGTTGGGCGTAATGGCGCTGATCTTAGGCTTGTCAGCCATGAACGGGTTTGAGCGCGAATTGCGCCAGCGCGTGCTGGCGGTGATCCCACATGCAGAAGTTGAGCTGGTTTCTGGTGGTTTCAGTGATTGGCCGTCTGCAGTTCAAATATTAAAAAAACAGCCTGGAATTACTGCCGTTGCGCCATTGATTTCGCTTAATGGCATGCTGGAAGCAGGCGGTAAAATGAAAGCGGCTCAGTTGCGGGCTGTGTTACCGGCAGAAGAAAAACAGATTTCACAGGCCGGTGATTATATGACGGGGGATGGGCTGGATGCCTTGCACCCTGGCGAGAATGGAGTGATCATCGGTCAGCAAATTGCCAAAAAACTCGGTGTAAAAATTGGCGATAGCGTCACCATGCAAGTGCCGGACAAAGATGCACAGTCGGCCTTTGCTGCCCCCATGCAACGCCAGTTTACTGTCGTTGGTTTACTTAAGTTGGGTGGTCAACTGGATGGTCTGCTTGGTTACATCCATCTGCAAGACGCGCAATCCATGCTGGGTTGGAAAGATGAAGTGCAAGGATTAAGCATCGAAGTGAATGATGTGCTTTCTGCTCATACCATCGCTTATCAGGCTGCGAATCAATTACCCTATCGGATGTATTTACGCAGTTGGATGACATCGCAAGGCTATCTGTATCAAGACATTCAGATGGTGCGTACAGTGATGTATGTAGTGTTGTTGATGGTAGTTGCCGTGGCTTGTTTTAATATCGTCTCGACCTTGGTCATGGCGGTGAATGAAAAGCGGGGCGATATTGCGATCTTAAAAACCATGGGCGCTGGCAACTGGCAGATCCGGCTGGTGTTCATGACGCAAGGTATGGTGAATGGATTAATTGGTGCTGGAAGTGGGGCGGTATTGGGTTGTTTGCTGGCTCAGTATCTGGCTAACATCATTCATGGCCTTGAGATGTTAATTGGTTATCAGTTCCTGAACCCTGAAATCTATTTCATTGATTTTCTGCCATCAGAACTACATACGATCGATGTGGTTATCGTTACCACGGCGGCGATCCTGATGAGTTTGCTGGCAACATTATATCCTGCCTGGCGAGCCAGTCAGTTATTACCAGCCAGAGAATTAGGGCGTTAATAATACAAACATAAAAAAACCAGCAGATTGCTGGTTTTTTTATGTTCAGGCTTTTTTATTGCGTCTGTGGCGGAAATAAAGCACTGCCAAAACGACTACGCCAAGACCGAGCAGCGTATAGATGCCAGTCTGCCCCCGGCTGACCATATGCAGTAACCAGTCGCGGTTATACGCACCATAATCACCCAGATAAACCCAGATCGGCACAGAAATACAGGCTGCAAGTCCATCCATTAATATAAATTGCCAGATAGATATGCGACGGCTCATGCCTGCAACGATAAAAATCGGAGAGCGCAAGCCGGGTAAGAAACGGGCTACAAAAAGTACCCAGTTACCGTATTTAACAAATTTTTCCTGCACCTGCGCGAATCGGTGTGGTGTGACAATGCGTCTGATTGGAGCAAATGCCAGTATGCGCTGACCAAAAGTATGGCCGAGTGTAAACATGATGCCATCGCCGATAAGCACGCCAGCCATGCATACCGCAAACATGGTATGTACATCAGCGTAACCCAAACCAGCAATAATTCCGCCTGCTACTAACGTGATATCTTCCGGAATCGGTAAGCCAAAACCACAAAGCAAAAGCATAACGAAAACGGCCACATAGCCATAGTCAGCGAAAATGGAAATTAGAATGTCCATCTTATTGTATTTTTCACCCCATTCCTGCCCGGTAGTCTCACGGTTATTTTACTAATCAGTTAGAGACAACGCATCAAACTACAACAACATAATGTCGGCCGATTATGACACTCATTAGATGGTGCGTGTGTAAATCAGAGGTAGTTTTCTCCCTTTTATGTGAAATAAGCAACTTCCTGACAACTGATCGTTGGTTTTTTGAACGCTTAAATTAGGGCAAACGTTAAAACCAACAGCTTTTTGCTCACTGGCTCTCACGAGAGAATAATAACCCCATGAGTTAATAAGAGATAAACAGTGGAACAGTTACTGTTGGGAATGGCGCTTGGTATATGCAGTGCGTTGCTCTGGCCAGAATTGCCTTCAAGCGGGTGGGGATGGGGCGCCGTATTACCCGGCTTTATCTTACTTTTCCGCTCTCGTTTTGCTGGTGCTGCATTAATTGGCTTGGGGTGGGCGCTACTTTTTTTTAACCATCAACTGGTTTGGCTTAAAGAACAACAGATCCCGACTCCTGCTCAGCAAGAATTAAATGTAACCGTTTTGCAGGCCTATCAAAAATTAGATCGTCAGCAAATTTTGGTTTCTGTGCAAAGTATTAACCAGCACACATACTGGCCAGCACCGACCCTTCGCTTAACGCTGAGTAATAACAAAAATCGCCTGAAGCGCGGTGATCAACTGCATATTCTGGCCAAACTTAAAATACCGCATGGATTAGGTAACCCCGCAGGGTTCAACGCCGAGCGATGGTTACTCGGACAGGGCATAACGGCGACCGGCTCGATTAGTCGTGCGGCGTTTACCTATCAGGCCGATCACAGTTGGCGTGATCGATGGCTGGCGCAATCGCGTCAGCTAATGCGTGGGTTTCGGCAACCTGAATTATTGATGGCCTTGATTTATGGTGAGCAGCAGGATGTTGATAAAGCGGACTGGCAAACGCTTCGTGATACTGGCCTTATTCACTTGATAGCCATCTCAGGTATGCATATCGGTCTGATTGCCTGGATTGGTATGGCATTATCCCGCTTATTGTTACAACGTGCTTCCGAACGCGTACCTGCTATTCATTGGTTCGTCGGAATGGGTTTTGCTCTGTTATATAGTGCCTTAGCTGATTTTTCTGCGCCAACAATAAGAGCGCTGATCATGCTGGCTATTTGGGTTGTCTTGCGGCTCTGGCAGCGGGAATGGTCAGGCATTCGGATCTGGCTGTTTTCACTGGCTATCATGTTGATCATCGATCCTTGGTCAATATTTTCAGCCGGCTGCTGGCTTTCTTTTATTGCGGTCGGGATCTTAGGACTCGCCGGTTTCTTATGGCGTAAACCTTCTATATGGCAAATTCAGTGGTTAATGACGTTACTGCTATTGCCATTTCAGCTGCTGTTGTTTGATGGTCTAAGCCTTACCAGTGTATTGATTAATATACCTGCCGGGCCCTGGTTTACCTTCTCTATTGTCCCGATTGCCCTTATTTCCGGGTTGTTGGTGCCGATTTTGCCGTCACTGGCTCATGTTGGTTTCTGGCTGTGTGATCTTCAGCTCGATTGGTTGATGTCTGCATTGGAATGGATCCAGCAATGGGGTTCCGGCTGGATGGCTATTTCCTTGCACCAGCAGCAGATGTTGTTTTGGGCGTTGGCTGGTTGGTTCAGTTGGCGTTTCTCACCGTTGGTGATTAAGCGCGAATTTGGATTATCTGCGTTGACGGTGGGTGGATTGCTGTTTTCTGGCTGTCAGTCTGAACCTGAGTGGCAAGTAGACATGCTGGATGTAGGGCAAGGCTTATCCGTATTAGTCAGCCAGGGAGATAGGGCATTGTTGTTTGATACCGGTGATCGTTACCCCGGTGGTTATAATATGGCGGATGCGGCGATCTTTCCGATGTTGGAATATCGGGGAATACGACAACTCGACTATCTGGTCGTCAGCCATCGGGATAAAGATCATGCGGCTAACTGGCAGAAGATAAGCCAGCGCTATCCGCAAGCGCGAATTATTTCCTCAGCAGCTCTGGCGGCTAATACGCAAATTTGTCAACGCTGGCAGCAATGGGACTGGGGTAGATTACAATTAACCATGTTATCTCCCCTGCATTCATCCGGTGGTGATATCAATGAAGACTCTTGTGTGCTACGCATTAGCGATGGAAATCACAGCGTATTATTGACGGGCGATGTACAGCGACAAGCGGAAGCGGCATTGACTCGTTTGCCAGCCAGTTTATTGCGTAGCCAGATTTTATCGTCACCACATCATGGCAGCCGATCTTCATCTTCGCTGGAGTTTATTGCCACAGTTGCGCCGGATCATGTTGTGCACAGTGCCGGATATCAGAACCGCTGGCATCATCCGCATCAGGAAATAGTGTCGCGCTATATTCAGTCACAACAATGGATAACGGCCACTGATGGCTTGATTAGCTTTGAAATTAACCAAAATCGTATTGATATTAAGCCTTTTCGTCGTTCACAACCTTGGTATCGGAAGATGGATGCTTGGTTAGCGGACGATCACCAGCTAAAATGACGGGTCATTTTGCAGCAAGGTTTGAATATTTCATGTCCCACAAAGCACACGATGCAACACCGCAAGCCAGCTGGCCTATTTTAAAGCGTCTTCTTGGATATACCGCCGGACGCAAGAAAGGTCTCGTCATTGCCAGTATTGGTATGGCTGGGTATGCAGCTGTGGATACATTCATGCTATCGCTGATCAAACCATTATTGGATGACGGTTTAACCGGTAAAGAACAGTCGGTCATGATCTGGTTACCGCTCATGATCATGGGCTTGGTGGCAATGCGAGGCGTCTGTAACTTTATTGCTGACTATTTTATGGCGTGGGTGGGTAATACCGTCGTCATGCGCTTACAGCAACAGGTGTTTACTCATTTAATGGGTATGCCATTAGCCTTTTTTGACAAAAATAACACCGGCAGTTTGTTATCAAAAGTAACCTATGACGCAGGTCAGGTTTCTTCTGCCGCCAGTTCAACGCTGATATCCCTGATCCGGGAAGGTTGTACTGTTATCGGCTTACTGGCATTGATGTTTTATTACTCTTGGCAGCTGTCGCTCATCTTTTTTGTTATCGGCCCGATTGTCGGTGTGCTTATCTCCGTTATCAGTAAGCGTTTCCGAAAATTAAGTAAACAGTTGCAGCATGCGATGGGTAGCATCACCACGTCGACCGAACAAATGCTGCGAGGCCATAAAGAAGTCCTGATGTTTGGCGGGCAAGAAATTGAAGCTGAGCGTTTTGGGCGCGTCAGTAATTCAGTGCGTCAGCAGAATATGAAGATGGTGGTTGCTGATGCGGTAGGTTCTCCGATTGTGCAATTTATTGCCTCTACGGCATTGTCGCTCGTTCTATATCTGGCTACTTTTCCTGATATCAGCTACCAATTAACAGCGGGTTCATTTGCTGCAGTTATAGCAGCGTTATTCGGGTTATTGAAACCGTTGAAAAGTCTGACGCAAGTTAACGTGCAGTTTCAACGTGGTATTGCTGCCTGCCAAAGTTTGTTTGATGTTATTGATTTACCACTCGAAAATGATAACGGACAACGTGAATTGACGCATGCTGCGGGTAAGATCGAGTTTCGTGATGTTACCTTTACCTATCCGACTAAAGATGCTCCGGCGTTGCGTGATGTCAGTTTTGCTATTGAACCGGGTAAAACGGTGGCACTGGTAGGTCGTTCAGGCTCAGGTAAAAGTACGATTGCTAGTTTGTTAACCCGATTCTATGACATTCAGCAAGGACAGATCTTGTTGGATGGACATGACATCCGCGAATATCGCTTACGTGATCTGCGCCGTCAGTTTGCGCTGGTATCGCAGAACGTGCATTTATTTAATGACTCTGTTGCCAACAATATAGCCTATGCTGCGGAAGAACAATTTACCCGTGAGCAAATCATCGAAGCTGCCAAATTAGCGAATGCCGATGAATTTATTACTAAGATGCCACAAGGTTACGACACTATCATTGGTGAAAATGGTGCGACCTTATCGGGTGGTCAACGTCAACGACTGGCGATTGCGCGGGCATTATTACGTGATATGCCCGTTTTGTTATTGGATGAAGCTACTTCAGCATTAGATTCGGAATCAGAGCGCCGCATTCAAACGGCACTGGAATCACTGACTAAAAACCGTACCACACTGGTTATTGCCCATCGTCTTTCTACTATTGAAAAAGCCGATGAAATATTGGTTGTCGATGAAGGCCAGATAGTGGAACGTGGTACCCATGATCAATTACTGGAAATTGGTGGTGCTTATGCCTTATTACGCCGCACGCAAATGGGCGCACAAGCCTCATGATTGAATGGCTTTGGTATCGCCGCAGTTGGGTTAACTGGTTATTTGCGCCATTGGCACTGCTGTTTGCATTACTGACAACGGCTCGTCGTGGGCTATACCGTGCTGGTTGGATCCGTAGCTATCGCGCACCTGTACCCGTCATTGTTGTTGGTAATATCACGGTTGGTGGTAACGGGAAAACACCGGTGGTGTTGTGGCTGGTGGAGTTACTCACAAAGGCTGGCTATCACCCTGGTGTGGTCAGTCGTGGCTATGGTGGTAAAGCCCCGCATTATCCTTATTTGTTACATCCTGCTGCTACCGCCGCGGAAGCAGGTGATGAACCGGTGCTTATTTATCAGCGCTGCGGTTGTCCGGTTGCCGTGGCACCAAAGCGGGCGACTGCCGTGCAATTACTGGTCGAGCAATGCGGTGCTGATGTCATCATTTGTGATGATGGTTTACAGCATTATGCGTTACAACGTGATATCGAATTAGCTGTGATGGATGGCGAACGTCGTTTAGGAAACGGCTGGCTGATGCCAATGGGGCCATTGCGTGAGACCCCGTCCCGATTGCGGCAAGTCATGGCTGTTATCTGTAATGGCGGGCAGGCCCGACCTGATGAGATCCAAATGTCTTTGCAACCTGCACCATTACGAAATGTTCGTACCAATCATGCTGCGATAATTACCGGTGCGGTAGATGCGTTGGCTGGTATCGGTTATCCGCCACGTTTTTTTAATAGTCTATTACAGCAAGGTTACGCGCTAAATCAGCAGGTAGCTTACGCCGATCATCAGCAATTTAATGCAGATGAACTCCAGCAGCGGTTTGCTTTACGCCCGCTGATCATGACTGAAAAAGATGCGGTGAAATGCCGGAACTTTGCTTTAGAAAATTGGTGGTATCTACCTGTTTCCGCACAATTACCGGATAAATTTGCTACCCGATTACTTGCTCAACTGAAGGAGCTTCGCCATGGCACTGGATTATAAATTACTGGAAATCGTCGCTTGCCCAATCTGTAAAGGCAAACTGAATTATGACAAAGAGCGAGCTGAGTTAGTTTGTCGGGCCGATAAACTGGCTTATCCGGTGGAAGATGATATTCCGGTATTGCTGGAGAACCGTGCGCGCCAATTAATCTCTGATGAGCTGCCATCATGAATTTTGTTGTTGTTATTCCTGCTCGTTATCAGTCGACCCGTTTACCCGGTAAACCGTTAGCGGATATTCATGGTCAACCTATGATTGCTTGGGTAGTCGAACGCGCTAAGCAAGCAGGCGCCAGCCAAGTCATTGTCGCGGTGGATGATGAGCGAGTTGCCGCAGCAGTATCTACTTTAGGTGTCGATGTCTGTATGACTGGCAGTCATCATCAGTCTGGCACCGAGCGTCTGGCTGAGGTGTGTGAAAAATATGCTTTTGCACCCGATACCATTGTGGTGAATGTGCAGGGTGATGAACCATTGATCCCGCCATCGATTATTCGCCAAGTGGCGAATAATCTGGCAAACACCTCATCTTCTATGGCAACTTTGGCAGTCGCGATAGAAGATGAACACGACGTGTTTAATCCGAATGCCGTTAAAGTGGTGATGGATCAGCAAGGTCATGCATTGTATTTCAGCCGCGCTACGATCCCATGGGATCGGGATGGTTTCGCGCAAACGCCAAAACAGCTGCGACATACATTCCTGCGTCACATTGGTATCTATGCTTATCGCGCTGGATTTATTCGCCAATATGTAAGTTGGCCGGTCAGTCCGTTAGAACAAATTGAATCATTAGAGCAGTTGCGAGTGCTTTGGCACGGTGAAAAAATCCATGTCGCGGTAGCAATAGAAAATCCGCTAGCAGGCGTGGATACCGCCGAAGATCTGGAGAAGGTTTGTCGCTATCTGGATGAAGTTAAACAGAAATAGTGATTCAGCACTGTAAATGTGCATGAGCCAGAGTGATATCTCTGGCTTTTATGTTTCTATATTCTTATGCTGAATCGATTCTTCTGTGTTGCTTGCATTTTATGTAACTAAGCGTAACATTATGCAAACAATTTGCACTCATATCTTCTCAAGGACAGCATCATGAAAATAGGGACCACGCTTGGCGAATTCATCATCAAGAAACAAGCGGATTTTCCACATGCCTCTGGTGAACTTAGCTCCTTGCTCGCCTCCATTCGTTTAGCCGCCAAAATTGTAAATCGTGAGATTAATCAGGCCGGTTTAAGCGATATTCTCGGTGCAATGGGTCGGGCCAATGTGCAAGGCGAAGATCAGCAAAAGCTGGATTGGTTTGCGAATGAGAAATTTAAAGATGCGCTGGCCGCTCGCGGCGAAGTGTGTGGATTAGCTTCTGAAGAAGAAGATGACTTTGTTGCTTTCGACCCTGTCAGTGGCAAAAAATCAAAATATGTCGTGTTGATCGATCCGTTAGATGGTTCATCAAACATTGATGTAAACGTGTCGGTTGGCACCATTTTTTCTATCTATCGTCGGGTCACTCCCTCTGATCAGCCCGCTACGCTGGCCGACTTTTTACAGCCGGGTCACCGACAAGTGGCGGCTGGTTATGTGATTTATGGTTCATCGACCATGCTGGTGTATAGCACGGGGCAGGGGGTGAATGGTTTTACGCTCGATCCTTCTATTGGTTGTTTCTGCTTATCTCATCCGGATATTAAGATTCCGGATCAGGGCTATTGTTATTCTGTTAACGAAGGTCATTACCTGAAATTCCCGCAGGGTGTAAAACAATATATCAAGTATTGTCAGGCTGTGGATGAGCAGGAAAAACGCCCGTATACATCACGCTATATTGGTTCGTTAGTGGCTGATTTCCATCGTAATTTGTTGAAAGGTGGTATTTATATGTATCCATCTGGAACTAATGCACCGAAAGGCAAATTACGTTTGTTGTATGAGTGCAATCCGATTGCATTTTTGGCTGAACAGGCGGGTGGTAAGGCATCTACGGGCCGGACACGGATCTTGGATTTGGAGCCTACTGAATTGCATCAACGTACGCCGTTTTATGTCGGTTCACGTTTTATGGTAGATAAACTGGAAGAGTTTGTTGATCAGTATTCGTAAATCAACTTTTACACTCAAAATATAGATTGTGCAGTAAAAAAAGGCAGCGAATCGCTGCCCTTTTTTTGTTTAAGTTATTAATAAATAACAATTACTTACGTTTATTCAGGGGGAGCACGGTACGTGTTGGTGCACCGGTATATAATTGACGCGGACGACCAATTTTACTTGATGGATCCGCCTGCATTTCCAACCAATGAGAAATCCAGCCGATGGTACGTGCCAGGGCGAAGATAACGGTAAACATGGATGTTGGAATGCCGATCGCATTCAGGATGATACCGGAATAGAAGTCGACGTTCGGGTACAGTTTTTTCTCAATGAAATACGGATCAGACAGCGCAATGCGTTCCAATTCCATCGCAACATCCAGTAATGGATGGTTGCTGATGTTCAACTCTTTCAACACTGCATGGCAGGTATCACGCATTACTACCGCACGCGGGTCGTAGTTGCGATACACACGATGACCAAAGCCCATCAGACGGAATGGATCATTCTTATCTTTAGCGCGCGCCACGAAATGCGGAATGCGATCAACAGAGCCGATTTCCTGCAGCATCTTCAGACAAGCTTCGTTAGCACCACCGTGTGCTGGGCCCCACAGAGAAGCGATACCTGCAGCGATACAAGCAAATGGATTGGCACCGGAAGAACCGGCCAAACGCACGCTGGAAGTCGATGCGTTCTGTTCGTGGTCAGCATGCAGTACAAAGATAATATCCATCGCACGCTCAATCACTGGGTTCACTCGATATTCTTCACAAGGCACAGCAAACATCATGTGCAGGAAGTTACCGGCATAGCTCAGGTCATTACGTGGATAGATGAACGGCTGTCCCATCGAATATTTATAAGACATCGCGGCCAGTGTCGGCATTTTTGAAATCAGACGATATGCCGCCACTTCACGGTGCTGTTCATGACTGATATCCAATTCGTCGTGGTAGAACGCAGATAAAGCACCTGCAACCCCACACATAACGGCCATTGGATGAGAGTCACGACGGAATGCTTTGAACAATGAGGTGATCTGTTCATGCACCATGGTATGGCGAGTGACCATATAACGGAATTTGTCATACTGTTCTTTGTTCGGCAGTTCGCCGTTCAGCAGCAGATAACAGACTTCCAGATAGTTCGAGTCTTTCGCTAGCTCAGCAATAGGATAACCACGATACAACAGGATACCGGCATCACCATCAATATAGGTGAGCTTTGATGTACAGGATGCAGTCGACAGGAAACCTGGATCGTAAGTGAAATAGCCATGCGCCCCTAATGCGCGGACATCGATTACCTCAGGACCTTCAGTCCCTGACAGGATAGGCAATTCGATCGGTTCTTGACCGGGGATGTGCAGGGTGGCTACTTTATTAGCCATGGCAAGTCTCCTTTGCAATTAATGTAAAAGCGGTAGTCGCGAGTAATAGCTACGCGAAACGTTTTTGTATTGTTCCTTTATAGTTCGTATAAACGCTATTGCGCTTGATAGCAATAAAAAATCCTTACTGCGTCACACTTATTTCAACCATCCTGATGCACTTTGTCAATTTTATAGCGATACCTAAATGTATGAATGGTCACAGATTGGGAGCTTAGTTCATAAAATTGTGTTTCTAATAGGTTAAATTTTTGTAATGAATTGGGATAGCTGAATATACTGAATGGGCTGTTGCTTTATATCCGTAAACAGCGGCAGAAATGAGTAAACAAGATTGTTTTTTGAGCATTGAAGTTACCTTATTCGCTCTGTGATTGCCGTAACAGTAACAGGCAATCATAATATGTTGAATATAAAAGGAACCTTTTCATCCTGAATGCAAAACTGAGTGAAATCGGTGCCGTTTTCAGGTGATTTATCCGGTCAGATGAAAAACACTGATGACCGGACTGGCTGTCGGTCAAAGGAAACCAAATGAATATGCATGAAGATGCCATCGTTACCTGGATTCGATCTTCTTATCTGGCAAACAGTTCGTATGTTGAAGACCTTTATGAGTCATACCTGATAGATCCGAGTTCTGTTTCTTTAGAATGGCGAGAGTGTTTTTCGGAGCTGGGCGCACCACAGAGCAATGAACAGCCTCATGCGCCGGTTCGTCAGCGCTTGCGTCAGGAAGTCACACAGCCCCGACGTGCAGTCAGTGTTGCTGGCAATGCTGCTTTAGATCAAAAACAATTTCATGTGTTACAGCTCATCAATGCCTATCGTTATGCCGGTCATCAATATGCCAATCTGGATCCGCTGGGACTGACTACTAATCCGGTGATCCCTGAGCTGGAGCTTTCATATTACCAGTTGGATACCGCTGATCTGGATCGTGAATTTCATATCGGTAGTTTCCTGGCTAATCAGGAACGCATGCCGTTACGCGATCTGCTGGCGGCATTACGAAATACTTACTGTGATGTGATTGGTGCGGAGTTTATGCACATGACTTCGCAGCTGGAAAAACGCTGGATCCAGGAACGTTTAGAGTCTGCAGATGCACGCCCGAAATGGACAGCCGATGCGAAAAAACAAGCCTTAGAGGAATTGACCGCCGCTGAAGGTTTGGAACGTTATCTTGGTGCAAAATTCCCTGGTGCAAAACGCTTTTCGCTGGAAGGCGGCGATATGCTGATCCCGATGGTGAAATCGATTATTCGTCAGGCGGGCGCCACCGGGCATAAAGAAATCGTCATTGGCATGGCGCATCGTGGCCGACTGACCATGCTGATTAACGTATTGGGTAAACGCCCGAAAGAGCTGTTTGATCAATTCGCGGGTCATCATGGCGATGCCTGGGGAACCGGTGATGTGAAATATCACATGGGCTTCTCTTCTGATTTTGCAACCGAAGGTGGCAATGTTCACTTGGCGTTGGCGTTCAATCCATCGCATCTGGAAATTGTGAATCCGGTGGTTATCGGCTCTGTTCGTGCCCGAATGGAACGTCTGCATGACAATGAATTCAATAAAGTATTGCCGATCACCATTCACGGTGACTCTGCCATTGCCGGGCAAGGTGTTGTCGCCGAAACCTTTAACATGTCACAAACGCGCGGTTTTGGTGTCGGTGGCACGGTTCGTATTGTTATAAATAATCAGATCGGTTTTACCACCTCCCATTCGAAAGATACACGCTCTACCCGTTACTGTACTGACATCGCCAAAATGGTACAGGCGCCTATTTTCCATGTGAATGCTGATCATCCGGAAGCGGTACTGTGGGTGACGAAACTTGCGATCGATTTCCGTAATACCTTTCATCGTGATGTAGTCATAGATCTGGTTTGTTATCGCCGAAATGGCCATAACGAAGCCGATGAACCAACCGCCACACAGCCGTTGATGTATCAAAAAATTCGTCAACATCCTACGACGCGCCAACTCTACGCTGAGCAATTAGTGAAAGAAGGGGTCATTGACGAAAATGCCGGTAACCAGATGGTGACCGATTACCGTCAGGCACTGGATCGCGGTGAATGTGTGGTCAAAGAATGGCGTCCAATGTCTGCGATGCATCAGAACTGGACTCCGTTCCTTGGTCATGACTGGCAGGAATCGTATGACTCAACCTATCCGTTGGATAAATTAAGTGATCTGGCTGCCAAGCTGTGTCGCTACCCGGATACTCATGTTTTGCAATCTCGTGTGCAGAAGGTGTATGAAGACCGTCTGCTGATGAGTAAAACAGAAAAAATGGCTGATTGGGGTTTTGCTGAGAATTTGGCTTATGCCACTTTACTGATGAATGGAAACCCGGTGCGATTAACCGGGCAAGATTCGGGTCGTGGCACCTTCTTCCATCGTCATGCCGTGCTACATAATCAGACCGATGGTTCTACCTACACACCACTGATGAACATCGATCCGGCACAAGCACCATTCCGTGTTTACGATTCAGTCTTGTCGGAAGAAGCAGTGCTGGCTTTTGAATACGGTTATGCCACAGCAACACCGGATGGCCTGACGCTTTGGGAAGCGCAATTCGGTGATTTTGCCAATGGTGCACAAGTGGTGATTGATCAGTTCCTCTCTTCGGGTGAACAGAAGTGGGGGCGTTTGTGTGGGTTGGTCTTGCTGTTACCGCATGGTTATGAAGGGCAGGGAGCGGAGCATTCGTCTGGTCGCCCAGAGCGCTATCTGCAGATGTGTGCGCAACATAATATGCAAGTTTGTATGCCGACTACGCCTGCACAGATCTATCATTTATTGCGTCGGCAAATGTTACGTCCAATGCGCCGGCCTTTGGTGGTCTTTACACCAAAATCGCTGTTGCGACATCCGTTAGCCGTTTCATCGTTACAAGAGTTGGCGGAAGGCCGTTTCCAAAACGCGATTGCAGAAGTTGATGTTATTCCACCGGAAGGGGTACAACGCGTTGTGCTTTGTTCCGGTAAGGTCTACTACGATTTATTAGAAGCGCGTCGGAAATCGGATAACAAAGCGGTTGCCATTATCCGTATTGAGCAGCTTTATCCGTTTCCGGAAGAGGAACTGCGGGAGATCCTGCGGCCTTATGAACACGTGCAAGATTTTGTCTGGTGCCAGGAAGAGCCTAAGAATCAGGGCGCTTGGTATAACTGCCAGCATAGAATGAGAAGGGTGATCCCATCTTCAGTTTATCTTAATTATGTAGGTCGTCCGGCATCAGCGGCGCCCGCAGTCGGGTATATGTCGCTGCATCTGCAGCAGCAGAAAACATTAGTCGAAGAAGCACTGACAATAAAATAAAAGGATACACCCATGACTTTGCAAATAATGGTGCCTGATCTCCCGGAATCCGTTTCTGACGCGACAGTGGGTACCTGGCATAAGAAAATTGGCGAAAGCATCAAGGCCGGTGAATTGTTGGTTGATCTCGAGACTGACAAAGTTGTGCTGGAAGTGCCGGCACCGCAGGATGGTGTCATTAGTCAGCAATTCTTTGAGACCGGTAGTACAGTGCAAGGGCATCAGCTCTTAGCTGAGTTAGAGCCATTGCCAGCCAGCGGAGAAGAAACGACGGCGAAACCTGTCGTCGCTGAAGCCGGGGCGAGCGATATATTAACGCCTTCTGTCCGCCGCATTCTGGCTGAGGAAGAGGTTGATCCAGCGAATTTACATGGTTCCGGTCGTGGTGGCCGTATTACCCGTCAGGATGTTGTTCAGCACATTCAGAGTCAAAGTAATCAGCCAATGCCAATGCCAGTTCCAGTGGAAATAGCCAACGTTGAAGCAGTTGATATTTCATCGAATGGTCGCGAAGAAAAACGGGTGCCAATGACTCGTTTGCGTAAGCGTATTGCAGAGCGGTTGCTGGAAGCCAAAAACACCACGGCGATGCTGACGACTTTTAATGAAGTCAACATGCAGCCGATCATGCAGATCCGCAGTAAATATCAGGAACAGTTTGAAAAACGCCATGGCATTAAATTGGGCTTCATGTCGTTTTATGTCAAAGCAGTCAGTGAGGCGTTAAAGCGTTACCCCGAAGTGAACGCCTCTATTGATGGTAATGATGTGCTGTATCACAACTATTTTGATATCAGCATCGCAGTATCAACAGAGCGTGGTCTGGTGACGCCAGTGCTGCGTAACTGTGATGATCTCTCGTTAGCTGAAATTGAAAAAGGTATCAAATCACTGGCGGATAAAGCCCGCGATGGAAAACTTTCGGTAGCAGATTTAACCGGCGGTACGTTTACCATCACCAACGGCGGTGTCTTTGGCTCGCTGATGTCGACCCCCATCATCAATCCACCACAAAGTGCAATTCTGGGGATGCACAAAATCCAGGATCGCCCGATGGCCGTGGATGGACAGGTGGTAATTCTTCCAATGATGTACTTGGCTCTGTCTTATGATCACCGTATCATCGACGGCCGGGAATCGGTTGGCTTTCTGGTATATGTCAAATCATTACTGGAAGACCCTACACGGTTGTTATTGGATATCTAATATAACGAGAGTGGCATTGTGCCACTCCCTGAATAACGGACTATTATCATGAATTTGCATGAATATCAGGCCAAGCAATTATTTGCTGACTACGGCCTGCCTGTGCCTTCAGGCATTCCCTGTTCTTCTGCTGATGAGGCTGTTGCTGCCACCAAAAAATTGGGTGGTGATAAGTGGGTTGTGAAGTGTCAGGTTCATGCTGGTGGTCGTGGTAAAGCGGGTGGTGTGAAAGTCGCCTCCAGCGAGCAGGATGTCCGTGAGTTTGCCGAGCATTGGTTAGGTAAACGTCTGGTGACTTACCAAACTGACGCCAGTGGTCAGCCAGTCAACACCATTTTGGTGGAAACCTGCGGTAATATCGCCAAAGAGCTGTATTTGGGCGCCGTGGTTGACCGCAGCACTCGTCGCGTGGTGTTTATGGCCTCGACCGAAGGCGGCATGGACATCGAAACGGTGGCGCATAACACCCCTGAGCTGATCCACAAAGCCACACTTGATCCGCTGACTGGCCCGCAAGCCTATCAGGCGCGTGAGCTGGGTTTCAAACTCGGTTTAAATGCCGAACAGCTGAAACAGTTCACCAAGATCTTCTTAGGTCTGGGCAAAATGTTTGTTGCCTGCGATTTGGCCTTGCTGGAAATCAACCCATTGGTGATCACTGGCGAAGGTAATCTGCTGTGTCTGGATGGCAAAATCAACATCGACAGCAATGCACTGTATCGTCAACCAAAACTGAAAGCGTGGAACGATGAGTCACAAGATGATCCACGCGAAGTTGAAGCGGCGCGCTGGGAGCTGAACTACGTGGCCCTCGATGGCAGCATCGGCTGTATGGTCAACGGTGCGGGCTTGGCGATGGGCACCATGGATATCATTAAACACCACGGTGGTTTCCCGGCTAACTTCCTCGATGTTGGCGGTGGCGCGACCAAAGAACGCGTGACGGAAGCCTTCAAACTGATCCTGTCTGACAGCAAAGTCAAAGCGGTGCTGGTTAACATCTTCGGCGGTATCGTACGTTGTGATCTGATCGCGGAAGGCATCATCGGTGCTGTAGCCGAAGTCGGCGTGAAAGTGCCGGTGGTGGTGCGTCTGGAAGGTAACAACGCCGAGCTGGGTTCTCAGAAACTGGCGGAAAGTGGATTAAACATTATTGCAGCAACCAGTCTGACCGATGCTGCGGTGCAAGTCGTTAAAGCAGCGGAGGCCGTGGCATGAGCGTTCTGATCAACAAAGATACTAAAGTTATCTGCCAGGGTTTTACCGGTTCACAAGGTACCTTCCATTCTGAACAAGCGATGGCTTACGGCACTCAAATGGTCGGCGGTACCTCACCGGGCAAAGGTGGTACAACGCATTTAGGTTTGCCGGTATTTAACACCGTGCGTGATGCGGTGGAAGCAACCGGTGCGACGGCATCCGTGATTTATGTGCCCGCACCATTTTGCAAAGATGCGATTTTAGAAGCCATTGATGCCGGTATCGAACTGATTGTTTGTATCACCGAAGGCATTCCAACACTGGATATGCTGCAGGTGAAATGCCGTCTGGATGAAACCGGTGTACGCATGATCGGACCAAACTGTCCGGGTGTTATTACGCCGGGTGAATGCAAGATCGGCATCATGCCGGGGCACATTCATCTGCCGGGTAAAGTGGGTATCGTATCCCGCTCTGGCACGCTGACTTATGAAGCGGTGAAACAGACTACCGATGCGGGCTTTGGTCAGTCCACTTGCGTGGGTATTGGTGGTGATCCGATCCCTGGCTCTAATTTCATCGACATCCTGGAATTGTTCCAGAATGATCCACAAACTGAAGCGATTGTCATGATTGGTGAAATTGGTGGCACTGCGGAAGAAGAAGCGGCAGCCTATATTAAAGCTAACGTCACCAAACCGGTGGTTTCTTACATCGCGGGTGTGACGGCTCCGGCTGGTAAACGGATGGGCCATGCTGGTGCCATTATTGCAGGTGGTAAAGGCACTGCGGCTGAGAAGTTTGCTGCGCTGGAAGATGCGGGCGTGAAAACCGTGCGTTCTTTGGCCGATATTGCTGCGGGCTTACGTGAAGTGACCGGCTGGAAATAACCAGCTGAGTCGAAGAAATACAAAAGGCGCTGAATTCAGCGCCTTTTTAATGAGCGTCACACTAAAACATTAAGCAGCGAAGTTTTTCGCTGCAAAGTCCCAGTTTGCCAGAGCCCAGAAGGTTTCCAGATATTTTGGACGCAGATTACGAAAATCGATGTAGTAAGCATGTTCCCATACGTCGACTGTCAGGACTGGCGTTACGCCATCAGTGATTGGGCAACCTGCATTCGAGGTGTTCTGGATAGCCAGAGTACCATCTGCTTTTTTCACCAGCCAAGTCCAGCCAGAACCGAAGTTAGTGACTGCTGATTTAGTGAAATCTTCTTTGAATTTTTCGAAAGAACCAAAAGCAGCGTTGATCGCATCAGCTAACGCGCCAGTTGGTTCGCCACCGCCATTTGGTGATAATGAATGCCAGTAGAAGGTGTGGTTCCATACTTGAGCTGCGTTATTGAAAATACCGCCGCTGGAGGTCTTGATGATCTCTTCCAGCGTTTTGTTTTCAAATTCAGTACCTGGGATCAGGTTGTTCAGGTTAACAACATAAGTGTTATGGTGTTTACCGTAGTGGTATTCCAGTGTTTCTTGAGAAATGTGCGGTGCCAGAGCATTTTTTTCGTAAGGCAGTGCCGGTAATTCAAAAGCCATTGCAAACTCTCCTCTTTGATTAACGGTCTCTATAGGTCAGACCTTCTTGCTAAATTGATTTATAGCAAATTTTAACTCTTATATACTACATATTGTTGTAAAAAATTTAACATTTTACTTACGTCAGTTAAAAGATAGTGGCATTGTCAGACCATAGTCAGGCTATAACCTTATAAAAGGTAACGTTGTTAAGCCGTAGTGATAGAGTAAAATCAGTTCTATTTCAGTTTAAGAGGGGCAATCATGGAAACTATTGAGAAGATCAAGCAACAAATCGCAGAAAACCCAATCCTGTTGTATATGAAGGGCTCGCCAAAGTTGCCAAGTTGTGGCTTCTCATCGCAGGCATCACAAGCACTGATGGCTTGCGGCGTTCCTTTTGCGTATGTCGATATTCTGCAAAACCCGGATATCCGTGCTGAACTGCCTAAATATGCGAATTGGCCAACCTTTCCACAATTGTGGGTCGATGGTGAGTTGATTGGTGGCTGTGACATTATGTTGGAAATGTTCCAGCAGGGTGAATTACAACCATTATTGAAAGCTGCTCACGCCAAACAGCAAGCAGCTGCTGAATAAAATAATCAGAAACGGGAGCCGCAAATTAGCTCCCGTTGATTTAATTAATAAATAGTGGCCGATTTCATAGTCACTACCAGCTGCCTTTGCTATGATTTCCAAGTGTTAACTAAATAAGGCCACACACTGTGTTTAAGGCTCAGAGTCCTGCCGGGCTCGCTGAAGAGTACATCATCAAATCCATTTGGAATCATCGCTATGCGCCGGGCACTATTTTGCCTGCGGAGCGTGAGTTATCTGAATTGATTGGCGTAACCAGAACCACGTTACGTGAAGTCTTGCAGCGACTGGCGCGCGATGGCTGGTTAACGATTCAACATGGTAAACCAACCAAAGTGAATAATTTCTGGGAAACATCCAGCCTGGGAATTCTGGATACTCTGGCTAAATTAGAGCAGGAAAAACTACCGCAGTTGGTTGAGCAGCTATTTTCAGCCCGCACCAATATCAGCGTTATTTTCATCCATGCCGCACTCAAACGTGATGCGCCATCGGTATTATCAGTGCTTGCGACCCGCACTAAACTTGATGACTCTGCAGAAGCGTACATTGATTTTGATTACCAGCTCTATCACGTTCTGGCTCTAGCTTCCGGCAACCCGATCTATGCGTTGATCTTTAATGGCTTTAAGAGTCTTTATCGTCGCGTGGGACGTTATTATTTTACTGATGCGGCTGCGCGGATGTTGGCCATGAAATTTTATGACCAGTTATCTGCATTGGCGGAAAAAGGTAATTTTGAAACAGCAAGAAGCGTTGTTCGCCAGTATGGTTCTGAATCAGCTAAGATTTGGCAAGAATTAAGAAAAAATTTAGGTGATTCAACGGTATTTGAAGGGTAACAGTCGTATTTTGAATATCAACACTAAATCAATGAATTATAAAGGTTATTAAAAAAGCTACTGCATTGATTTCGAAAATCGATGTTGTATCAAGATCTTTGATACGAAACAGTTGATGAGCAATATTCAAGATCACTTGTGGCTTGTCCCCCCCTTCTTATCCACATTTGTCTTCCGTCTCCAATCAGCGTTGTCGTATAACCTTTCTTCCAGCATAGATGGCCAACTAAACCAAGCGAATGAAAAGATTTGTGGGTACGAATGCAGTTGATAACCGTCTAACTGGTTAGAATACAAGCATCAGGATAACATTTTATCCATTCGTACCATTGCCATTTCCAGCAGGAAGGTTTTCGTGAATACCCATGCTACTGCCCGTCAACAAGCACAATTGGCTTTTGCTACCAGTGGCCAAAATCTGATCGTGGGGGATGTCGCCAACTGTCCTTTGTCACCAGCCGCACTGGCGGCACTGACGCCCGACTCTCCGCTGGTCGTTGAACACTTTGATGGGGGCTTGACGGCGAGGGTACTGCATTTGAGTGTTGCGGGCGTTCATTACACTCTCAAACAACGGCGGGCAGAAGCGCGAGTACTCAACATTGATGGCGAAACATCCTTTTTAAACGAGGTACAGCGTCGTGCTGATTTCACTCGACTTAAAGCTGATCCGGTTTGCAGTGAGCGATTCGAGCATATCGTGCCAACCCTATATGCTGATTATCAGCAAGGGATCATTCTTTCACCCTGGTTGCCGGGTCGACAATTGGATCACTTCAGTGCGGATATTTTCCGGCAGATCCTGACTACGGCTGTCGCTTGTGAAGAAGCCGGCTTAATGGAATGGGATCTTTGCCCGGGGAATATCATTGAGGATCAGGGGCAAATCTGGTTGTTTGACTTTGGTTACATGTACCCGTTTGATCCGCTGGTCGATTTCAATAGCAATGGTCAGAGTGATCCGTTGTTCCATGCCTGTGAACGCTTTGAGACCCGTCATTTTTTCGGCTGGCTGTTGCGACAGCGCAATGTGATGAGCGAGGCGGAACAACTGGCTTTGTTTCGTGAGTTGAAAGTAGTGGCAATCGAAGTATATCAGCAGAAATTGGCCTGGTTGACAGCGCATGGTGCCTGCACCGCAGTGCTGAACTGGGTTGCTTCTTTCATCGTACGCTGGCAACGCATGCTGCAAGATCCAGTTTCGCTGGCAAGCCTGTTCGAGATGGAGGGTTTCCGCTCGCACGTACTGGATATCGAAGATGATCTGCACGGCAAAAGCTGCACTGCTTTGACTTTACAACGATTGGATTTTGTCGAACAGTGTATTAATACCCGGTTTGCGGCGTTGCAAGAGGGTGGTGTATTGTTTTATGACAACGCGGGAAAGACTCAGACTGAGTTATTGGCCTTGTATACAGATAAACGACGGCAGGCAATGCAATATAAACTTTGAATGGTTTTATCTTGAGATGTTTTCGCCAATATAACTTATAGTTATACTGGAAAGGGCGGCGGCCTGATAAGCCACATCTCGGCACTCAAGTCACTCGCTGCGGCTGCTTCCTTCCGGACCTGACCGAATTCACGAGTTATTGATGCGAGAGGACCCACCAGGCCGCCATTACTGAAACGCCGCAGATAGTATCAAACCCGCAGTAAATTGCAATAAAAGCTTTAAAAACAATTTACTGAATACAATGTGTTCTATAAATTAGTTACTGATTTGTATTATCTTTGAAACTAATTGTCCTTGAACTCCATCGACATACATCCGCTCCAGTGTTTCTCGTTGAGACATGTTTTCGACTCCTTCTGCTATCACCACACAACCCAACCGATGTGATATCTCTACGATCATTCTGATGAATTGCTGGCTGGCACTGTCACGCTCAATAGAATCAATTAATGCCGAGTCTAATTTAATATAATCGGGTCGTAATTCACGATAAAGACGGAATGACCCTAACCCTCTGCCGAATTTAGAAATACAGGAACGACTTCCAACCCTGCGTAGCATTTCAAACATACGAATGCTTGCAGCAAGGTGACAATCAAGGATCTCTTCATCAATCTCGAATACGAGGTTAGGTGCAATGCTCTGTTCCCGCAATAAAATGCGTTCTAACCAGATCATAAATGATGAATTAAATAATGCACTGACACTCAGGTTTAAACCCCAGCGAGCTACATTTTCAGGATGAAATTTATGTTGCTGCAGCATATTTTCTACGACTAGTTCTTCCAGTTTACTCATGATGCCGTGTCGCATGGCCATAGCATAAACCGTTTCAGTCGGTAGAATTTGATGATTTTCACCCATGAACCGAGGGATGATTTGAATATAGTTATTAACCGCCATGTTTAACAATTGAATGGCCTGACCATTGAAACCGATACTGCGTGAATCAATAATATATTGAATAGCGTGACGCCAATGACTTTCTCCCTGAAATGCATCATTTGCATCATCCTCCTGAATATACCAGCCATTAACAACACTGGTTTGCGCTTTTGCCAAGGCTAAGTCTGCTCGGGATAAGGGTTGTTCTGGTAATTGTCCGGGCCGAAGAAAAGTAATGCCAGTATAGGCTGCACTGTCCATCGACATTTGTAGCTGGAAATTATCAAATAGCTGCTTTAGCTCTTTTCCTAATATATGTGCAATAGACGGTGTGACATTTTTAATTAGAATTGCATAATCACTGCTTGATAGGCGATATACTTGGTTAGTAGAAAAACGATGTCCAACATATTCTACTATATCAGCGATAGCCTGTAGATATTGATCGCCAGCCACTCTGCCACGTTGATGATTAATAGTAGATAGTTCGGTTGAACGGATCAGACAGAGGCAGGCTTGTTCAGATTTATTTTCTTGCTGCAAAAATTCAGTGATATCTTTACGAAAAGCGCTCCGGTTCTGGAGGCTAGTCAGATTATCTTGCAGAACTTTATGTTCCAGTTCTGAATTAATACTTTTTATCTTATCGATATCTTGCTGCAGAGAATCATGATTTCGCTGGATCACAGAAGATAAAAGAGGAAAAATTTTCGATGCAGGCTGATTATCCCTTAACTGTAATGCGGTGAGTGACTCCGCTTTTTTCAGTAAAACCTGCCCAGATGAGCCAAGAATTAACAGTGACAGTATCAATAATCCATTTGATATCAATAAGAGTTCGCTACCCATTGAATCAGCAAACAAATAATCAAGAACTAGCGTGTTGATTGTTACTGTCAGCAGCAAAACGATACCTAAGGATAACCACTGCTTTTGATAGATATTACGTACTTTCATCCATGGCTCCTTGTTTATTCTTTTTACTCTTTGTTTCTATCCTTATAGCATAAAACATAAACAGCCCTTTTATACTAGCTGACAACATTCTCAGAAAAAAAACACATTTTTTGCAGATACTGGTGTGCTCTGAGTAGCAAATTAGAAGAATTATAGGTAATAAGCTCAGATTCGTGATCTCTCGAATGGAACTTGTTTCATTTAAAGAACATCATGGTTCTGTTGCAATGGATTGATAATGAATGAGCTCGCTCCATTTGGCAACCAAACGTGTCTTTTAGTTGTTATCACGGGAGGTTTTTATGGTTTCAGTAGATCCGCAGGGCATGACTCAGGCCAGAGAAGCAATCAATCAAACTCTGGCATTGGTTCTGGCGGGAGGACGAGGCAGTCGGTTGAAGCAATTGACTGATAATAGAGCAAAACCAGCGGTACATTTCGGTGGTAAATTCCGAATTATTGATTTCGCACTCTCTAATTGTATTAATTCAGGCATCACCCGCGTAGGTGTGGTTACACAATATAAGTCCCACAGTCTTCTTCGTCATATTCAGGCTGGTTGGTCTTTCCTGCGTTATCAAATGAATGAATTTATTGATTTGCTTCCGGCGCAGCAGCGTTTAGATGAAGTGAATTGGTATCGTGGTACCGCTGATGCGGTTTATCAAAACGTGGATATTATCCGCGATTACACGCCTAAATATGTCTTAGTACTTGCTGGTGACCATGTTTATAAAATGGACTATGCCAGCATGCTGCTTGATCACGTGCGTCTGGGTGGTAAAGTTACCGTTGCATGTATCGAAGTACCTAAACACGAAGCGACTGCTTTTGGTGTAATGGATATTGATGAAAATCGCCAAATTACCGAATTTGTAGAAAAACCGGCTGATCCGCCAACTATTCCTGGTAATCCAGAAGTTTCTCTGGCGTCTATGGGGGTATATGTCTTTGACGCTGACTACCTGTATCAATTACTGGAAGAAGATCAGCAAGACGAAGGTTCGCGTCGCGATTTCGGTATGGACATCATTCCTAAAGTGGTGAAACAAGGTATCGCTTACGCTCATCCTTTCAGTATGTCTTGTGTTGGTTGCAAAGATCATGAAGATAAAGAAAGCCAATGCTACTGGCGAGATGTTGGAACAGTAGACTCTTTCTGGGAAGCCAATATGGATCTGGCGTCTGTTGTGCCAGAACTGGATTTGTACGATGAAAGTTGGCCAATCTGGACTAACCAACGGCAGTTGCCACCGGCAAAATTTGTGCAGGACTTTAATGGTCAATCAGGCAGTACGTTAAACTCAGTACTTTCCGGCGGTTGTATCGTCAGCGGATCTATTATTCACAACTCAGTATTGTTTTCTGGTGTAAGGGTGCATTCAGGTTGTACGTTGGATGGCGCCGTTATATTTCCTGATGTCGTGATAGGACGGGGTAGTCGTTTACGTAAAGTAATCATTGATAAACATTGCAATATTCCGCCTGGAACAATCATTGGTGAAAACCCGGCAGAAGATGCAAGACGTTTTCATCGCAGCGAAAATGGCGTCGTGCTAGTAACTCGCTCAATGTTTGATAAGTTGAAAGAGTAGTTATACGTTCATAAAAAAAGGCTGCGTTGCAGCCTTTTTTGTTGGAGAGAATTTTGTTATTGCTGAGTAATAATCCAATGCTGAAACGCTTTGCGTGCTTGTGGATCTGCGCGATTGTACCAGTATTTTAGCATTTCCAATGATTGCAGATTTTTGTTACCAACCACAGCGGTAGAGTCATTTGCTTTTTGGAGCGTACCGTTAACAGAAATAGAACCATCTTCATTGATTACGGGTTGCTGAAACGCTTTACCCAAAGCCAGTAGCTCTTCCTGATAATCCCGGCCAATTTGCAGACCTTCTTTTTTAGGTAGTTCAAAAATATGAGCTGTCTTAACCGCTTTACTATTACGATCAATCAACTGTAATTTCTGGTTTTTTAGAAAAGCTTTTGCTTGCGGTGCTTCTCTCAATAGCGGCAGGTCAAAAGTAAGCTGTTCTTGTCCATCAGTTTTGAAGTTAACAACCAGTGGTTCTCCACTCACCAGGTCAATCGAATCTCGTTTGCTGTAATTACCTTCAAAACGGATTACTAATTGATGCTCACCTGCTGACAATTTAACGTCAGAATCATTTGTTTTGTAAGATTTACCATCCACCAGATAAGTAGCATACGGACGAGGAACAGTAACAACTGTATCTGCCCATGTTGATGCACAAATAAATAATGTCAGAGCACTTAAAGATCGGGACAACACATTCCGGAACAGCAAAGTCATAACTAATCCTTTATAACGGTTATTTCTCAGCGAGACATTCTAGCCTTCTATTTAACCAGAGCAATAGAAGATGAAATGATAAAAACCACATGAGTCTTCTTTTTGCGGCTTTTGTGTGCGCAATATCACTTAAATTCAAGTTTTTAAATTGTTAATTAATTTTTTATATATAGATATTTGTCGTCTTTACACTTTTTTGCACTAATTTGGTGGTCAATAATAGACAATTGCACCACATTCTTAATGTTATTTAAGTTGATATACAAACTGTTGATGTCGTCACACTTTCTTGTTAGATTCACATAGAGGTAGCACTCATGTGCTATCGCACTGGGAAATAAAAAATAAACTCAATGTTTAATTACAGTAGGCATTTAATTATGAAAAAAACAATCCTGGCAGTAGTAACCTCCTCTCTGTTTGCTGCATCTGCTAATGCAGCTACCGTATATGATAAAGATGGTCAGCAAGTAGACGTATACGGCCGTATCCAATATCAAGCTGGTCAGATCAACAACGATGGCAACGGTGACGTTCAAAACTTCGGTGGTGACACATTGGCGCGTTTTGGTTTCAACGGTAAATGGGCAACTGGTTACAACGACGTAGCGTTGATCAGCAAATTGGAATGGCAAGTTTCTGCTGAAAACGATGACGATGAAGCTGATTCTTTCGTTAACCGTTATGCTTTTGCTGGTGCTGATTTTGCAAATGGTGTTCAGGCGACTGTTGGTACTCAAGACAGTGCTTATGTTCAACTGGCTGACGTAACTGACGTTTATAATGAATATTCAGGTCTGGTTGAATATCAACTGGATGGCGATAGCCGTTGGGATGATTCTGCTAAAGTAACTTATGTTGCTGATGGTTGGGATTTGCGTGGTAGCGTTTCTTTCGCTGATGAAGCAAAAACCAATGGTTTGGACACCAAAGTTCAAAATCGCTACGCTGTTTCTGAAGGTTATACTTTCACAATCGACGACATCTCTAGCCTGAAATCAGTACTTGCTTACCAAGCTCTGACTGGTGAAGTTGCTGGCGACAGCTATACCAATGCTCAGTATGCACTGGGTCTGGGTTATACCTATGACGCTTTCTATCTGGCTTCTACTTACGGTCAGGCTAAATATGAAGCGAAAAACGCTACTATTCTGGCTGATTCAGAAAAAGACACTGTTTGGACTGTGACTGCTACTTACAAAGTTCAGCCTGACTGGACTCTGGTTGCTGGTTACGGCTTGGTTGATCCGCACAACTACGGTACTGAAACCTCTAAATACTATGTATTGGGTGCTCAGTATGACATCACTGCTAAAGCCAAAGCATACACCGAATACAAAATCAACGAAGTTGACGGTCAAGACGACAACTACTACGTTGGTCTGCAATACAACTTCTAATTTTGCCTGAAATTAGTTGAATGTTGTAAAGCCGCCTTCGGGCGGCTTTATTTTTGTGCGCTTAAAATGACATCTGATGCGCAGACATTGCATTCAGTCTACAGACTGATACCCTACATGTTTTGATTTTATCCTCAGAAACGCACATACCATGAACCGTAACACGCTAGATTTCATTCAATCCTGTATCGCTACCATTCCTGATTACCCGAAACCAGGGATCTTATTCCGTGATGTTACCAGTCTGGTTGAGCACCCTCAGGGGTTTCATCAGACCATCGAATTGTTGAAAGAACACTATCAATCCATGTCGTTTGATAAAGTGGTTGGTACTGAGGCTCGAGGTTTTATTTTCGGTGCGCCGTTAGCATATGCATTACAGCTCGGTTTTATTCCCGTGCGTAAACCGGGCAAATTACCTCGTTCTGTGCTGGAGCAAAGCTATCAGCTGGAATATGGTGAAGATTGTCTGCAGATGCACTGTGATGCAATCAAACCCGGCGAGAAAGTATTGGTGGTGGATGATCTACTGGCAACCGGTGGTACAGTTGAAGCAACCATCAAGATGATCCGTCAGGCGGGTGGTATCGTTGAACATGCAGCGTTTGTTATTTCACTGCCTGATTTAGGTGGTGAGGAACGGTTAACTGCAATGGGTGTGAAAGTTCTTAAATTGGTTGATTTTCCCGGACATTGATCCGTTAACAGGCAGATATGGCATATCAGGTTCTTGCTCGTAAATGGCGCCCGCGTAATTTCCATGAAGTTATGGGGCAGCAGCATGTATTACAGGCGTTAGCCAATGCCTTGGATCAAGGGCGTTTGCATCATGCTTATCTGTTCAGTGGTACGCGCGGGGTGGGGAAAACCACAATCGCGCGTATCTTGGCAAAATGTCTGAATTGTGAAACCGGGATCACTTCGCGGCCCTGTGGTCAGTGCAGCGCTTGTCGCGAGATTGATCAGGGGAATTTTGTCGATCTGTTAGAAATCGACGCGGCGTCCCGCACTAAAGTCGAAGATACCCGCGAACTGCTGGATAACGTGCAATATCGCCCTGCACGCGGGCGCTTTAAGATCTATCTGATCGACGAAGTGCACATGCTGTCGCGGCATAGCTTTAATGCGTTACTGAAAACGCTGGAAGAACCGCCGGAACATGTGAAATTCCTGTTAGCGACCACAGATCCGCAAAAACTGCCGGTGACGATTCTGTCCCGTTGTTTGCAATTCCATCTGAAAGCACTGACTCGGGAACAGATCGTCGAGCAATTACAACGTGTATTGCAAGCTGAAGAATTGCCTTATGCACCTGCGGCGCTGAGTTTATTGGCAAAAGCCGCACAAGGCAGTATGCGTGACGCATTAAGTCTGAGTGATCAAGCGATTGCCTATGGTAATGGTCAGTTGCAAGCCGAGACTGTGCAGCAAATGCTGGGCACGTTGGATCATCGCCAGCTGTATAGCTTATTGTCGTTATTGGCAACGCGAAATGGCGCGTTACTGATGCAACAAGTCGGTGCTCTAGCTGAATTAGCGCCCGATTATGACCAATTGCATGTTGAGTTAGCGAGCCTGTTACATCGTACTGCGATGTGGCAATTGCTGGGGCAACAAACTGATCCGACAGCAGATGACGCTGAAGAGTTGCAGCAACTGGCTGAACAAATTCCGCCAGAAGAGCTACAGCTTTATTACCAGATTGCCTTGAATGGTCGTAAAGAGCTACCTTTGGCACCGGACGGTCGCAGCGCGTTGGAAATGACATTGCTGCGTATGCTGGCGTTTTCACCTCGTGTAAGAGAACAAGCAGTCATAGATGGTCAGCAAAAGACAGTTTCTGCGAATCTCGCACCGTCGTTGACGGCACCCGTTTTAACTAAACCGGTGGTGATTGCACCTCCTGCCGCGGCTCCGATAGTCAAAGAGAGTGTGACGGAAGATTTGGCAATGCATGCCAAGTTGCTGCAAGAGCAAGCAGAGATCATGGCGCAAGCCGCAAATCAGATGCAGCCAGTCGCAGAGATTGCTCAACCAGTTGTATCAGCAGATCCTATTGCTATACAACCAACATCAGCCACAGAAACACAAAATACCGGTGTGCAGGATGTTTTGCGGCTACGAAACCAGCTGCGGAGTCGACGTCAACAAGCAGAAAGTCAGCCGGATAGCTATTCGTCAGCGACAGCTTCATCACATGCTGCTTCTGCTACACCAGTTTATACGCCAAAGCCACGAGCGGAAATTGCGTCGTTATCTGCACCGCCGACGATAACGGTGCCACCTCAGCCAGCAGCAACGCCAGTTACGGTGTCAAACAACCTGAGTGATGATTTACCGCCGTGGGAATTACCACCGCTGGATGCGTATCAGGATGCGTTTATCGCAACCGATAGCGCCTCGGATGCGCCCATGCCAGCGGTCTCATCACCAGCTAGAATTAGGAAAATTGATTCGGTACAACCGGTGGCGCCGGTTATGCCATCTAATCATACAACGGCCAGTTCTCAGCAGGTCATTGATGAAGATGATGAAGCGGTATGGCACAGTAATGAATTACTGGCACGCAGTGCAGATGCCTGGGCGCAGACCGTCGCTAAACTGCCAGTGGGTGGTCGCGTTCGTCAGTTGGCGATGCAGGCAGTTATAATCAATCAACAGCCGGATAACTGGCATTTGCAGATCCGCAATGAAGCCCGCCATCTGGCACAACCCCGGATGATACAAGAATTAGCGGAAGCGATATCCGCGAGCCTACCGCAACCGGTTAATTTGCAGGTCGAGTCGGTGATGCAATTGACGCAGGCTTGTCCGGCAGAAATTGAGCAGCAGGAGCGAGTTCGCTTGCAGCAAGATGCAGAAGCATTATTGCTGGCTGATCCGAATGTACAGTTTTTACAGCAGCGGTTTGGTGCCACACTGGATGATGGTACTATTCAACCACTGAAAACAGATATCACCGTTTCTATACCCAAAGAAATTGAAGTGGCAGCAAGGCGACAAGAGAGCGAATCCCCATGAGCATAGAGATGCTATGTGATTGGGGTGAGAGAACGCCGTCAACGACGCTGCAACTTCAAGTACGAAGGGTATAATGAATGAAGCGGGCACAACCACAACCAAATAGAGAGTGAGGAAACATGTTCGGTAAAGGTGGAATGGGCAATTTGATGAAGCAGGCGCAAATGATGCAAGAGCGCATGCAGAAAATGCAGGAAGAAGTGGCAAAGATGGAAGTCACTGGCGAGTCAGGCGCGGGCATGGTTAAGATCACCATCACCGGTAGCCACAATGTGCGTCGTGTAGCCATTGATCCTAGCCTGATGGACGATGATCAAGAAATGCTGGAAGATTTGATTGCTGCCGCTTTCAACGATGCAGTTCGTCGTGCGGAAGAACAGAATAAAGCCAAAATGGCTGATATCACCGGTGGTATGCAGTTACCGCCTGGTTTCAAAATGCCATTTTGATCTGATACAAACCTTTATTCGTATATCCAAAGTAATTTGAATTGTCGCCTTGCTACAACTTCAAGTACGAAGGGTATATCTGACAGGTCGTAGTGATTCGCTACGGCCTGTTTTCGTTTCTTAGTTTGTTTTTATGTGGATGTGTCACGCATGAAGTTCAGCCCGTTACTTGATTCCTTGATCCGCGAATTACAGATATTGCCTGGTGTTGGGCCAAAATCAGCCCAGCGGATGGCTTTTCAATTGCTGGAGCGGGAACGTAAGCGTGGTCTGCAATTAGGGCAAACCCTGCAACGTGCGTTGACGGAAATTGGGCACTGTCAGCATTGCCGTACTTTCACAGAAAACACTTTGTGTGACATCTGTGCCAATCAAAAACGCGCTGAAAATGGTCAGCTTTGTATCGTGGAAACACCGGCGGATGTGGCCGCCATTGAGCAGACCCATCACTATTCCGGGCGTTATTTCGTGCTGATGGGTCACTTGTCACCCTTAGATGGCATCGGCCCGAAAGAGTTGGGGCTCGACAAACTTGATGAGCTGCTACAAAGCGGGCAGTGGCAGGAGATTATTCTGGCAACGAACCCCACCATCGAAGGCGATGCTACCGCATTTTATATTGCCAGCATGGCCAAACAATATCAGATCAGCGTCACCCGTATCGCGCATGGTGTGCCGGTTGGCGGTGAATTAGAGCTGGTGGATGGCATGACACTATCGCATTCATTGAGTGGCCGCCGTCCGCTGGAATAATCTTTTCTTTCATACTGGTGAATTTTCCTGACTTGAAAATTTGCCATTCATCCCCATCTTGTTTCCTGTACTAGAACTTCCCCGTAAATCAAGGAAAGCAAGATGACAGAAACTGTTCATATGGAAACCCATGGGTTTCAGACTGAAGTTAAACAACTGTTGAACCTGATGGCGCACAGCCTCTATTCCAACAAAGAGGTTTTCCTGCGTGAACTGATCTCTAACGCGGCAGATGCGGCTGATAAGTTGCGTTTCAAAGCGTTGTCCGATGCTGATTTATATGAAAATGATGGTCAGCTGCATGTTCGTCTGTTGATCGATAAAGAACAACGCACTCTGACTATTTCCGATAACGGTATCGGTATGAGCCGTGAAGATGCTATTCAGCATCTGGGTACTATTGCCCGTTCCGGCACCAAAGATTTCTTCCAAAATCTGAGCGGTGATCAGAGTAAAGACTCCCAGCTGATTGGTCAGTTTGGTGTGGGTTTCTACTCTGCCTTTATCGTGGCAGACAAAGTTACAGTGATCAGCCGTATTGCTGGTCAGACACATGATAAAGCCGTGCGTTGGGAATCCGTCGGTGATGGCAGCTTTACCGTGGCAGAAGTCACCAAAGACAGTCGCGGTACTGATGTGATCCTGCATCTGAAAGAAGATGAAACCGAATTCCTTGAAGATTACCGTCTGCGCTCCGTGATCGGTAAGTATTCTGATCACATCAGCATTCCGGTCGAACTGTGGAAAGCGCCGGAAGCTGCCGAAGGCGAAGATAAACCAGCAACGGAAGGTGCTTGGGAACAAGTTAACCGAGCTACTGCACTGTGGACGCGTTCAGCCAAAGAGATCAAAGACGAAGAATATAAAGAATTCTACAAACATGTATCACACGATTACGAAGACCCATTGACTTGGTCGCACAACCGTGTTGAAGGCAACATGGAATACACCAGCCTGCTGTATATTCCGGCTCGTGCGCCATTTGATATGTGGAATCGCGAACAGAAACATGGTTTGAAACTGTATGTTCAGCGCGTATTCATCATGGACGACGCTGAACAGTTCATGCCAACTTACCTGCGTTTTGTAAAAGGTGTGTTGGATTCTAACGATCTGCCACTGAACGTATCGCGTGAAATTCTGCAAGACAACAAAATCACTGCACAACTGCGTAAAGCATGCACCAAACGTGTATTGAGCATGCTGGATAAAATGTCGAAAGACGATGCTGATCAATACCAGAAATTCTGGGGCGAGTTCGGTAATGTACTGAAAGAAGGTCCGGCAGAAGATTGGGGTAATCGTGAAGAGATCGCAAAATTGTTGCGGTTTGCTTCTACGCTCAATGATAGTAACGCTCAGACCGTTAATCTGACTGATTATGTTTCTCGCATGAAAGAGGGTCAAAACAAGATCTATTTCATCATTGCTGACAGCTATACCGCAGCGAAAAACAGCCCACACCTCGAAATTCTGCGTAAGAAAGGCATCGAAGTGCTGCTGCTGTGGGAACGTATTGATGAATGGTTGATGAACCATCTGTCAGAATTTGACGGTAAAAAACTGGTTTCTGTTACCAGCGGTGATCTGGAACTGGGCGATCTGGAGGATGAAGAAAGCCGCAAACAGCAGGAAGAAGCGACAAAAGCCAATGCTGGTCTGATTGAGCGCCTGAAAACTGCACTGGGCAGCGAAGTGGCTGATGTGCGTGTTTCTCACCGTCTGACGGAAACCCCAGTTTGTGCGGTGACTGATGCGCACGGCATGAGCAGCCAGATGATGAAACTGATGAAAGCGGCTGGTCAGCCAGTACCTGAGCAGAAATACATTCTGGAAGTGAACCCTGAACATGCGTTGATCCAGCATATTGCTGATCTGCAAGATGAAGAACGTTTCAAAGAGTGGGCCATGTTGCTACAGGAACAGGCACAACTGACCGAACAAGGCGGATTGCAAGATCCAGCTAGTTTTGTGGCACGCATGAACCGTTTGTTGCTGGGGTAATTTAATTACTTCCAATATCCAAAAGCCGTGCTTGTCACGGCTTTTGTTTGGGTGAAAAGGTTGAGGAATGGCGCAAAAACGTGTACTTTTTGCGCCCTAAGACAGGTTATCTGAAACAGAGGCTAAAATAGATATGCGTATCATTCTGCTAGGCGCACCAGGCGCAGGGAAGGGCACTCAGGCACAGTTCCTGATGGATAAGTATGGTATCCCACAGATTTCTACCGGGGATATGCTGCGTGCGGCAATCAAAGCAGGCTCAGCACTGGGTTTGCAGGCCAAAGCGGTAATGGACGCAGGTCAGCTGGTTTCTGATGAACTGATCATCAATCTGGTTAAAGAGCGCATCACTCAGGAAGACTGCAAAAACGGTTTCCTGCTGGATGGCTTCCCTCGCACCATTCCGCAAGCGGATGCGATGAAAGAAGCTGGTATCAGCGTTGATTCTGTTCTGGAATTTGATGTGCCGGACGAAGAGATCGTGAAACGTATGAGTGGTCGTCGTGTGCATTCTGGTTCTGGCCGTGTTTACCATGTGGTATTCAATCCGCCAAAAGAAGAAGGCAAAGATGATGTGACTGGCGAAGCACTGAGCATTCGCCCAGATGATGAAGAAACCACCGTGCGTAAACGTCTGGATATCTACCATCAGCAGACTGAGCCATTGGTTGGTTATTACAAAAAAGAAGCTGAATTGGGTAACACCCATTACAGCAAAATCGACGGTACTCAGCCAGTCGCTGAAATCAGTCAACAACTGGCAGCATTGTTAGGCTAACTGTTTGTTTTAACAATCTGATCGATTTAATGATAACGCCCGTACCAGAAATGGTTCGGGCGTTATACTTTATGGCAGACAGTAAAATAGGGGGGAACTACATGACGAACAAGCAAGGCGTTATTCTGGTTAATCTAGGCACCCCTGCGGAAGCCACACCGGCAGGGGTGAAGGCGTTCTTGCAAGAGTTCCTGATGGATCAACGTGTGGTCGGCATTCCGCATTTGATCTGGTGGCCTTTGTTGCATGGTTTAGTGTTACCGCTGCGCTGTAAGCGTGTTGCGCATGCTTATCAGCAAATCTGGCTTACGGGCGGCTCTCCGTTGTTGGTGTATAGCCAAATGCAACAGACAGCATTACAGGCTCTGTTACAAGACAAACTACCGATTGAATTAGCGATGACCTATGGTCAGCCTTCATTGCAAGATGCCTGGTCGCGGCTAAAGGCTCAGGGTGTGACACAGGTATTATTGTTACCGCTTTATCCGCAATACTCCTCGACGACCACTGCGTGTGTCTCCGATGCCTGGAAAAAAGTCATGGCAAAGGAACATCATGTTCCCACTTATCAACTGATTGGCGAGCATTATCAGCAAGCAGAGTATATCCAAGCGTTAGCTGATTCTATTCGTCGCAGTGGTTTTGTCTCGCAGTCAGATGATTTGTTGTTATTTTCTTTTCATGGCATTCCGGAAGCATACGCATTGCGCGGCGATCCTTATCCAGAACAATGCAAAGCGACGGCGGCGGCGGTTGCCCAAGTGTTAGGGCTATCATCGTCACAGTGGCAGTTGAGTTTTCAATCGCGGTTTGGCAAACAAAAATGGCTGGAACCCTATACCGATGCCACATTGCGACAATTACCAGTACAAGGTAAAAAACGACTGTATGTTGTGTGCCCGGCTTTCAGTGTTGATTGTTTAGAGACACTTGAGGAAATTGCGGTGGAAGGTAAAGAAACCTTCCTGCAGGCAGGTGGGGAATCTTATCACTATATTCCAGCCTTAAATGCTGATCCTGGTTATATGCAGACACTGGCGACACTGATCCGGCGTTGGCAAAATAGTATTCAGTGTTAAAAATTTTAGTGCAGTCCACAGTATCCTGGTATTAACGCACTATAGTTACTCTGTAGCGGTTGATGAGTAAGGAGAAACTCAATGGATCTAAGTGCCTATCAACGAATGGATGCCAATATTTTACTTGGCATTGTGAATGAGAAACTAAGATTGGAATGCGCTGATCTTGGTGAATTACTGTTGCGCTACGACATGGCGCAAGAGCAGTTGAATAAAAGAATGTCTTCGATTGGTTATCACTACGATGAAATGACGAATCAATTTAAGGCCAACCACTGAAGCTGATTAATAGAAAACAAAGGCGACTACTCAGCGTCGCCTTTGTTTTATCGAATATTTTTATTGGATAAACAACCCGTAGATAGCAAACATTAGCGGCGCAATTAATGCGGTTAAAATTCCGCAAACTACTAACGCCAACGAAGAAAAGGCGCCTTCCGTAACTCCGCGTTCATTAGCCGCAGATGTCCCGACGGCGTGAGAACAGGCGCCAATCGCCAAGCCTTGTGCCTGTGGATCGGTTACCCCAAATAATTTGAGTAACGGGAACCCGATAATTGCGCCAAAAATTCCAACGATCACCACCACCGCCGCAGCAATGGAAGGGATCCCGCCTAAGCTCTCACTCACACTCATGGCTAGTGGCGTCGTAATAGAGCGCGTGGCGATACTGCGAGTAATTTGCTCCTCAATCCCTAAGCTTCGACAAATCACCATGCTGGTCAGAATACTGATCACGACTGACAGCGAGCAACAAATCAAAATCGGTTTTATCTTGTGTTTAATATGGATCACTTGCTGATACAGCGGTAATGCCAATGCCACCACCGCCGGTTTCAGTAACCAGTTAATCACCCAGGTGCCACTTTGAAAATCATTGAGAGGAAAATGGCCGAAATGCAGCAATGACATGAGCACGATCATTGAGATCAATAACGGATTCATGATTGGCAGCGGAAACCGCTGATACAGTTTACGGCTCAGCCAGTAGCAGAGAATGGTTAGAGGTAATGCGAGATAAAGCATCATTGATTCATCCTCTGGAACAGTCTGCCCACAATCAGCAAGATCAAACATAACCCGGCGAAAATATTCAGTGCAATTACACCAATCGCGTTCATGAATATATCAATGTAACCCAGTAACCCAACCGCAACCGGAATGAAGAGCAGCGCCATATGTTTCAAGAGTAAGCTGGCGCCGTTTTCAATCCAGTGTAATTTCACTAATTGCAGATTGAGCAATACAAACAGGAATAGCAGTCCGAGGATACTGTCGGGAAAACGAAAGGGTAATATAGCAGCTACCGCTTTACCGGCCTGAAGGCAGGCTAGAATGACCAGAAAATCACGTGCAATACGCAGTATCTGGAAGGATGAATTGCGGAAATTAGACATGAATGATCAGGATAAAATAGATTTGTGTCACATTTTATCACGAGCTGGTTGCGGGGGGCAGAAAAAAACAGACCCACCGAAGTGGGTCTGTTAGCTATTTTATTTTAACGCTTCGTTGTGCACGTCGAGCACAGCACGGCCTGATGGATCAGCCAGTTCTTTAAACTTAGCATCCCATTCCAGTGCAGCTGGTGTAGAGCAAGCTACTGATTTACCGTATGGAACACACAATGCAGCAGATTCCAGCGGGAAATGCTCTTCGAAAATTGAGCGGTAGTAATAAGCTTCTTTGGTCAGTGGTGTGTTGATTGGGAAGCGATAAGCGGCAGCTTCCATCATCTGATCAGTTACTTCTGTTTCAACCAGCTCTTTCAGGCTGTCGATCCAGGAATAACCGACACCATCAGAGAACTGTTCTTTTTGGCGCCATGCCACTTCTTTCGGCAGATAATGTTCGAAGGTTTCACGAACAATGTGTTTTTCGATCTTACCGTGACCACACATTTTATCTTTCGGATTCAGACGCATTGCAACGTCCATGAATTCTTTGTCGAGGAACGGAACACGCGCTTCCACACCCCATGCCGCCATGGATTTATTGGCACGCAGGCAGTCGTACATATGCAGCTGACTCAGCTTACGCACTGTTTCTTCATGGAATTCTTTTGCATTTGGCGCTTTATGGAAATAGAGGTAACCACCAAACAACTCATCAGCACCTTCACCTGACAGTACCATCTTGATGCCCATCGCTTTGATGACGCGTGCCATCAAATACATTGGGGTAGAAGCACGGATAGTGGTGACGTCGTAAGTTTCGATGTGGTAAATCACATCGCGGATTGCATCCAGACCTTCTTGCACAGTAAATAGAATGTCGTGGTGAATTGTGCCCAATGCATCAGCTACTTTCCGCGCTGCGGCTAAGTCAGGTGAACCGTTCAGACCAACTGCAAAGGAATGCAATTGTGGCCACCAAGCTTCGCTCTTACCATCATCTTCAATACGACGAGCCGCAAAACGTTTGGTAATTGCGGAAACAACAGAAGAATCCAGACCACCAGACAGCAATACACCGTAAGGTACGTCACACATCAACTGACGTTGAACAGCATCTTCCAATGCGTCACGCAATGCCAGTTTGTCGGATTGATTGTTTTCAACGGCGCTGTATTCCATCCAGTCACGAGTGTAATAACGGGTCAGTTCACCGTCTTTACTCCACAGAAAATGTCCTGGTGGGAATTCGGCAACAGTTTTACAAACCGGAACCAGCGCTTTCATTTCTGAAGCAACATAGAAGTTACCGTGTTCGTCACGACCAGTATAAAGAGGAATGATCCCCATATGGTCACGACCAATCAAGTAAGCATCTTGTTCTGCGTCATACAGTACAAAAGCGAAAATACCGCTTAAGTCATCCAGAAAAGCGGTGCCTTTTTCTTTATACAGCGCCAGAATAACTTCACAGTCAGAACCAGTTTGAAATTTAAAATCAACGGTCAGATTTTTTTGCAGATCTTTATGATTATAGATCTCGCCATTAACAGCCAGGACGTGGGTATGTTCGGGATTATACAGTGGTTGCGCGCCATTACCGGGATCAACAATCGACAGACGTTCATGAACCAGAATCGCTTTGTCATTGCTATATACACCGGACCAATCAGGACCGCGGTGACGTAGACGCTTAGACATCTCTAATGCTGTTTTACGTAATGCAGCAGCATCGGATTTAATGTCCAGAATACCAAATATCGAACACATACTTCCATTTTCCTCGAATAATAGGGCCCCACGCAGGCCATTAAGACCGACTGTTCAATCTGCCAGAGAGAGGGCTGATCCTGCAAGTAGAAAAACAGAATAGATAGGCCATTTATCGGTTTTTTCTTTCTTATTTAGCTACTCGATTTTGTTATGACTATATCATTTCTCCTGCCTAGTCTCACGGTCTTTGCATAAAACATCGAACTAAACCGCTGTAAATACGCTCTTAGAAAAGAAAATAAGAGCTTTTTTCATTACCAACTCTTGTTTTCATTCGCAGGATCAGTTTCATTACACTCGACACACCCAAAACAGGAGGGCTAAGGCGTGGAGTCATTTATTGCGGGGCTACCCAAAGTTGAATTGCATTTACATATAGAAGGTACGCTGGAGCCTGAACTAGCCTTTGTTCTGGCAGAACGGAACGGTATTACCTTGCCTTATGCCGATGTCGCAAGTTTGCAGGCTGCCTATAATTTTTCAAATCTTCAATCGTTTCTTGATCTCTATTATCAAGGCGCGGGGGTTTTGCAAACGGAACAGGATTTTTACGATTTGACTTGGGCGTATCTGATGCGTTGTCGTCAGGATCGCGTTATGCACACGGAAATCTTTTTTGATCCGCAAACCCACCTTGAACGGGGTATCGAGTTTGCAACTGTGATTGGTGGCATTCATTCTGCGCTGGTGGCAGGGCGTAAGACATTAGGTATTACTTCTTGTTTGATCATGTGCTTTTTACGCCATCTCAGCGAAGATTCAGCTTTCGATACCTTAGAAAAAGCATTGCCGTTTAAAGCATGGATTGATGGTGTGGGGCTAGATTCTTCAGAGGTCGGTAATCCACCGCAAAAATTTGCCAATGTATTTGGTGCCGCTCGTGATTTAGGTTTTCGCGCTGTTGCTCATGCGGGAGAAGAAGGACCTGCGAGTTATATCTGGGATGCGTTAGACATCTTAAAAACAGAACGAATTGATCATGGTGTGCGTTGTGTCGATGATCCGCTGTTGGTGGCGCGTTTGGTGGCAGACCGCGTGCCGCTGACTGTTTGTCCGTTGTCTAATCTGAAATTGCGCGTATTCGATTCGATGGCCGATCACAACATACTGGAACTATTGGATAAAGGTGTGTGTGTTACCGTTAATTCTGATGACCCGGCGTATTTTGGTGGTTATATGAATGACAACTATCAGGCTCTGGCCGATTCACTGATGGCATCGAAAGAACAAATTCGCCGTCTGGCCTTAAATAGTGTTGAAGCTTGCTGGTTACCAGAGAAAGAAAAAGAAACGCTGCGTAATCGTATTCTGGCTTATGTTTAAGCGTTTGTAGTTGTGTAAAGCTTACTGCGTACATGGATGTTACGCATTCTTCTGTTTTTGCTCGCTGAAGCGGTGACGCCAGCACGAATTTTTCCTATCATGCATGCCCGAATGTCGACTTAATGGGCCTGAAATGACCAAAGATCCTGCTCTGGACCATAAACTATCTCCTGCACTGTTTCATCCACGCTATTGGCTTACCTGGTTTAGTATTGCATTGCTGGCATTACTGGCGTGGTGCCCCGTGCGGTTACGTGATGCTTTGGCCGCATCATTTGCTAACCTAGTGATTAAGATTTCACGTAAACAGTGTTATGCCGCGCGATTAAATCTACAGCTGTGTTTTCCCGAGCTTAGCCATGCAGAAAGAGAAGCGTTGCTTTATCGCAGCCTATGCGTTGGGTTAAAAGGCTTTTTTGCTTTAGGTGAACCGACATTTTTACCGCCATCCTTATTTTTGCGTCGTATCAAACCAAATGGCTGGGAACATGTTGAAGCGGCTAAAGCCGCAGGTAAACCAATCATATTCATGATCCCACATACCTGGACGATTGATGCCTGTGGGCTCTATTTCTCCGGTATGGGTTTGCAGATGTGCACCATGATGCACAGTGCGCGAAATCCGGTATACGACTGGTTTTTGAATCGTCAACGTGTCCGTTTTGGCGGTAAGGTGTATGAACGCAGCGCCGGGTTAAAACCCATCATCAAAGATATGCGCAACGGTTATCACTTCTTCTATTTACCTGACCAAGATCATGGTCATGATGCCAGCATCTTTGTACCACTATTTGGGGTTCCAAAAGCGACACTTCCCGCACTGCCTAAATTGACTAAATTGGCTGGTGCTGTGGTATTGCCTGTTCTGGCAACCTATAACGAAAAAACATACCAGTATGAGCTACAAATAAGACCGGCTATGGCACCTTATCCAACGACAGATTTAGTGGCAGACGTCAGTTATATGAACTCAGAAATTGAGGTTTTGCTCAAAAATCATCCAGAACAATACATGTGGTTTTTGAAGTATTTCCGCTCTCTGCCTGATGGAACAGATCGGAAATATGTTCCTGAATAAGCTGCGTTTTTATACATGTGTGTGATTGAAAATTGATCAGGTAAGTAGTCTTTTGGCTATACGCATTAAGCGTGCCCACTTTTATGCAAAAACCAAAAAATTTGCGATTTTTGTTAACCCGATGCTATAGTGACCACAACATATCCAACTGAACTGGGGAAATCTACGAAGGAGCGTAGCGCCACGCAGTAAGTGGTTTTGTTTAAATCAGGTGAATCAGCGCTATTTTCGGCCGCTGAAAAACTCTGGGAGCATCATTGCATGAAGTTATTTGCCAGGCTATTTCTGGTGTGTGGAGCGAGTTTGGCTCTGCTACCCCTGACAGTAAATAGTGCAGACAACTTAGAGTCTGTAAAATCTACGTCATTCACGGCAGTTCAGGAACAATCAGTCCCTGACTTTGATTCGATTAAAGACGCAGAACAACGTAAGCGTGCTTTTGTCGCCTATCTGCTGCCATCCTATCAACAGGTCTCTTCAGACATTCTTTCCCAACGCAAGCAACTGGAAAAATTGAAACAGCAATTGCAGGAAGGAATATTATTATCTGATAGTCAGACCGAATGGCTACAAACTGTTGCGGAACAATACAATCAGGATCTAAGTAATGATGTAAGCGATGATGTCGATCGTTTACTGGTCCGGGTAGATATTCTGCCTCCTGAATTGGTATTAAGTCAGGCCGCTACAGAATCCGGCTGGGGAACCTCCCGTCTGGCCAGAAAGTCCAATAACTATTTTGGACATTTTTGTCAGAGTGCCAGATGTGGTATTGGCCCTTATCGGCCAAATGTTGTTCGCGGTAAAGCGTTCAGTTCCCCAATCATGGCTGTACGCGCATATATGCAGAATCTGAATTCACACCCGGCCTATAGCAAGGTTCGTGAGCTTCGTGCTGATATGCGTGCTAATGAGCAGCCGATGGATGCTGTCGTATTGGCAAAAGGTTTGCGCCGTTACTCCACGCAAGGAGACGGTTATGTTAAACGGATACAAGGGATGATCCGTTCTAATAAACAATACTGGCAGTCTGGCGTGAATCACAGCGTGATCCGCCACTAAATCCGTGCAGTTGTACCAATAAAAAAGCGCCGTTATCATTACGGCGCTTTTTTCTAACTATCCGTTTAACTTAATTCGATAATTTCTAACTGATCATCCGGCTCAATAGCTAATGCCTGCGGCACAGCAGGAATCTCTGGCTTATCAAAAGCAATATCACCGCCATCAATAACGCCACTGTCGCTGTTGACCGATTTAAAATCAAACAGCTTATGATCCATCAGATGGCTTGGTGTAATGTTTTGAATTGCATTAAACATCGTTTCAATGCGACCAGGGAAACGGCGATTCCAATCATTCAGCATTTCTTTCATGGCTTTGCGTTGCAGATTTTCCTGCGAACCACACAGATTACATGGAATGATCGGAAACTCTTTCCACTCTGCATACCGGATCAAATCTTTCTCGTGACAATAAGCTAACGGGCGAATGACCACGTGCTTGCCATCATCGCTGACCAGTTTCGGCGGCATAGCTTTCAGTTTGCCAGCATAGAACATATTCAGCATCAGAGTTTCCAGAATGTCGTCCCGATGATGTCCTAGCGCAATTTTGGTGGCACCCAGTTCAGTCGCGGTACGGTACAGAATACCGCGGCGCAAACGAGAACACAGCGAGCAGGTTGTTTTACCTTCCGGAATTTTATCTTTTACAATCGAGTAGGTATCTTCTTCCACGATCTTGTACTGAGCACCGATAGAATCAAGGTAGTTCGGTAACACTTCCGCTGGGAAGCCTGGTTGCTTTTGATCCAGATTGACGGCGATCAGTTCAAAATTGATGGGGGCGCTGGCCTGTAAGTTGCGCAAAATATCCAGCATGGCAAAACTGTCCTTCCCGCCGGATAAACAAACCATGATGCGATCACCTTCTTCGATCATGTTGAAATCGGCAATAGCTTGACCGACATGGCGACGCAGGCGTTTTTGAAGTTTGTTATTGTTGTATTGTTGCTTGGCGGTAAGAACTGGCATTGTTGCGGGCCCCAAAAAAAGAGAGGCCGCAATTATAGCGGCCGTCATTTTCGGAGCAAGCAAAGTAATATTATTCGTACGCTTTAACTACCAGTAAATCGCCATGAATACTGTCAACCACCCGTTCTGCCGTATTGCCAATGAAGGCGGCTGACCAGCCGGTACGTCCGACACTGCCAAGAATAGTCAATTCTGCATCCAGCGATTTAGCCAGCTCAGGCAAGACATCCTCGGGCATTCCTTCTACTATATGAATACATTCTGCCGGAATATCAAATTTACGTGCATATTCTTCCATTTCCGTCTGGTGATGCTGTTGCATTGCATCACTATAAAGCTCAGGGCTAAAGCCGGGTAATTCCAGGGCAATGTTCACGATAGGGGCCGGGAATGCATTAACCAAATGCAAGCTAGCTTTCGCTAACTGTGCAATTACTTTCGCTTCGTGAATGATCCGTTCATTCAAAGCCATCTGTTCGGGTTCATCACTGATGTTGATTGCGGCCAGAATATTACCACCGGCAGGCCAACCATGGTGTTTGGTTACCAGCACAGGGCAAGGACATTTCCGTAATAAATGCCAGTCACTAGGGGTGAAGATAAATGATTTCAATAAAGAATGATGGTGTGCGCTGGTGATCACCAGATCATGGTCATGTTCTTTGACTTCCTGAAGCACGCACTCAAAAGGCCGACTATGCCAAATGACTTTTGCTTCAATCTCTAAACCTTCTGTTTTATAAGGTTTGATCATGCCAGATAGCCAGCCGAGGCGATGCGTGACCACCCCTTGCCGCATCTCTTCGCGTTCTTCATTCGATAAGATAGAGGTGATTTCATATGAGAAATCATAAATCGCAAGAAATACTTTGATACGAGCAATATCTTCTAACCTGGCCAGTTCCACCGCGCGCAATAATGCAGATTGCTCAGGCATGGTGGGATCGATTACTACCAGGATATTCCGATATTTAATCATAGGAGCCTCCTTGGGTAACGATATCGCTATTACAACTACATTGAGCGTAGTCGATTTATAGCGAGATAACTGTTAGATCAAGCATACTCCGTAAGGTATTTATTTCCAGCCACTATTCTGGTGTTTGATTTCCAGCTGAACCTGCTATTTGCGATAATGCCGCTGTGTCCAGGATGGTGACGTATTTACCTTTTACCTTGATCAAACCGATCTTCTGAAAACGGCCGAGTAAACGGCTGATGGTTTCAACAGTCAGGCCTAGGTAATTGCCAATATCGCCGCGGGTCATGGCTAAACGAAACTCTCTGGGAGAGAAACCTCGTTGTGAAAAGCGGTTAGACAAGTTATTGAGAAATGCGGCTAAACGTTCTTCGGCGTTTTTCTTTGATAACAATAAAATCATCTCTTGATCACAGATAATTTCATTACTCATGAGTCGCATGATCTGCTGGCGCAGCTTCGACATTTTACCGGAGAGTTCATCCAGAATTTCGTAAGGAATTTCGCAGACCATGGAAGTTTCCAGAGCCTGAGCAAAAGATGGGTGGTAAAGGCGAGTTACTGCATCAAAGCCAACCAAGTCGCCAGCGAGATGAAAACCAGTAATCTGTTCATCGCCTTGTTCTGTGATGGTATAGGATTTCACTGTTCCAGAGCGAATGGCAAATAAAGATTTAAGTTCATCGCCAGCCTTAAAAAGTGTTTCGCCTTTCTGTATTGGCTTTTTACGTTCAATAATAGAATCAAGAAGGTCTAGTTCGGAACTGTTAAGCGAAAAAGGAATGCAGAGTTGGCTAATACTGCAATCTTGGCAGTGAATGGCTCCGCCACATGATGGAGGTCTTTTTGCTTTTGCTTTGTCCTGGATCATCTCGACGCTATTTGATTTTTGATTTTAATCAAAAATATACCATTAATCGAGGGTGTTTGGGTAGTAATAATGATGGGCTTTTATCTGAAGCGGTAAAGATATATCTAAGATATCCCCATCGTTGTGGGTACAACGATGGGGGATCAATCACTTATAGATTTTCAGTTGGACGTCCGGCTGGAGCCGATGCCTGCTGTTTCAGACTTGATGTCCCAGCTGCACGACCACTACCATTCACCGGTTTGCGCTCATAAGGTGGGAAATCGCCTTTTGGCGGTACCGGAGGTAATGGGGTTTCAACTGGCCGAGTCATTTCCGCATTCGCAAACCGAACACGGGCAATAACGCCCCGAACTTCTGGTTTAGCTACTGGCGCTACGGTTACAGCTGCAGTAATAACTGGAACTGGTTCAGTTTTTAGGGCTTCCTTAGCTACTACCTGTTCTGCTTCTACTACAGCAACAACAGGCGCCTCAACAGGATCTTCTGCAACAGGAACGATAACCTCAGCGGCCGTAATGTTATTCTCGGCAACATTCTGTTCGATATTTACAACGGCTACATCAGCCTGAACTTGCTGAATTACGGCGGTGTCTGCGTCTGCAGCAACTTCTGGCACTGCATTTTCAACAAACGTAGCTGGTTGTCCAACACTAACAGCAGCTGTTGTCTCAAGCGTAGTTGTCGGTAATGGCTCTGCTACTGGAGTAACAGCCAATGCTTCCACTACAGGCGTTGTTGTAGTCGCGTTAGTGATAGTTTCTACTGCAACAGTTTCCTGAACATCTCTCTCGGTATTGCGTTCCGTATTATTACGGCGACGACGAGTCCGAGTTTGTTGTTCAGTTGCTGTTTCTACATCAGATTTATCAACAACAACTTCAGGCTGAGCTGTTTCATTTGTCACACGCACTTTTTTGCTGCGAGTATTACGACGTTCACGACGCTCTTCTACGCGTTGCTCTTTACGGGCAACATCTTGCTGTTCTTCAACACCTGGTGCTGCAACTTCATTGCGAGGCTTACGCTCTTTTGGCGCTCGTTCTGGTCTGGTTGCTGTTGGTTCTTTTTCTACCGTATTATCGCGTTGAACTCGTTCTGGACGTTCAGTTCGCTCAGGTCTTTCAGTCCGTTCTGGACGAGAACGACGCGGTTGACGTGTCTGTGAGGCTTGAGCTTTCTCATCAGTAGTCACTGAACCAGAAACTTCATCTTCACGATTACGGCCTGCATAAGGTGTGTTACGTTTCCGGTTATTATTGCGGTTATCGCGACGACGCGGTTGTTGTGGGCGTTCCTTTGTCGTTTCTTGTTCTTCAACGGCTGGTGTTTTAGCTGGTGATTTGAACAAAGAGCCAATCCAGCTAAACAGTTGTGACAAGACACTTTCAGATGCTGGTTTTGCCGCAGGAGAGGCTGGAGCTGGAGTCACTGGCGTTGGTGCTGGCACGCTTGGTGCTGCAAAGCCTTGTAACGCAGGCTGTTCAGTTGGTGTAACAATCAACTGTGGTTTTGGCTGATACTCTTCAACCGGTGCATCAGTTTTTAATTCGTAACTGAGTGCATCGCTTTCTTCACCTGAACGGAAACGAGACACTTCAAAGTGCGGTGTTTCCAGACGTGTATTTGGAATGATCAGCAACTGGACGTTATGACGTTGTTCCAGTTTTAATACTGCCTGACGCTTTTCGTTTAATAGATAGGCGGCAACATCAACCGGCACCTGAGCAATAACCTGCTCAGTGTTGTCTTTTAATGCTTCTTCTTCAATCAAACGCAGAATGCTCAAGGCCAGTGATTCGTTATCACGAATAAAGCCCTGACCACTACAGCGTGGGCAGACATGGGTACTTGATTCATTTAATGAAGGGCGCAGGCGCTGACGTGATAGTTCCAACAAACCAAAGCGAGAGATACGACCTAATTGAATGCGAGCACGATCCTGACGCACTGCATCACGCAGGCGGTTTTCTACTTCGCGTTGATGACGTACAGGAGTCATATCGATGAAGTCGATAACAATCAAACCACCTAAATCACGCAGACGTAATTGACGAGCAATTTCATCGGCTGCTTCCAGGTTGGTCTGCAGTGCCGTTTCTTCAATATCGCCGCCTTTAGTGGCGCGAGATGAATTGATATCGATTGAAGTTAAGGCTTCTGTTGGATCAATAACAATCGAGCCGCCAGAAGGCAAACGCACTTCACGTTGGAAAGCAGATTCAATCTGACTTTCAATCTGGAAGTGAGTAAACAGCGGGATTTCACTTTTATAGAGTTTTACTCTGTTCAGGAAATCAGGGCGAACTAATTCAATGTGCTGTTTTGCACGTTCAAAAATAGTTTCGCTGTCGATCAGGATCTCGCCGATATCGCGACGCAGATAATCACGAATGGCACGAACGATAACGTTACTTTCCTGATGGATCAGGAAAGGTGCTGCACGGTTGCTAGAGGCATTTTTAATCGCATTCCAGTGCTTCAGCAGAATGTTTAAATCCCACTCCAGCTCTTCCTGTGATTTACCAACACCGGCTGTGCGCACAATCAAACCCATACCGGCTGGGACTTCCAGCCCATTCATGGCTTCTTTCAGTTCGGTACGCTCATCACCTTCGATGCGACGAGAAATACCGCCAGCACGAGGGTTGTTTGGCATCAGCACCAGATAGCTACCTGCCAGACTGATAAAGCTGGTTAACGCCGCACCTTTATTGCCACGCTCTTCTTTATCGATCTGAACAATAACTTCTAAACCTTCCTTGATCACTTCCTTGATATTAGGGCGACCATGGAATGTATAGTTTTCAGGAAAATATTCGCGGGCGATCTCTTTGAGCGGCAGGAAACCATGGCGATCAGCACCATAATCAACGAAGGCTGCTTCCAGACTCGGTTCGACCCGGGTAATTTTACCTTTATAAATATTGGCTTTTTTTTGTTCGTGGCCTGGGCTTTCGATATCCAGGTCATAAATACGCTGCCCATCAACGAGGGCAACGCGCAACTCTTCTTCCTGAGTCGCGTTAATTAGCATTCTTTTCATTAAAATCTCTGTTTTTGTAAATTGTTTTATTATGTACTTCACAGTTGCTCGAAACAGACACGACCGGCCTCGGGTCTTAATGGCATGTGGTTAGCAACCTCTCGGTTGGATCATGCGTGAGGCGCACTTTTAGGCGCATTCATGTTTCCTCCCTTGCGACAAGGGGGCGGGTGAAGAATCGATGATTTTCTGTGATAGCGAGCTACAGACAACAATCAGCTTTACGCTTTATATAGAAAATCGCTCCATTATTCCATTTTCCTCTGAAACTACGCAAGGCATGCTGTAATGAGTTTGCGACAATCATCAATGGCTGAGTTAGAATTAACACATGAATAATACAAATCCTGGCGTACAGTTCATCACTATTGATGCTGAGCAAGATGGACAACGCATAGATAACTTTTTGAAAACTCAGCTAAAAGGGGTTCCCAAGAGCCTCATTTACCGTATTTTGCGCAAAGGAGAGGTGCGAGTTAATAAAAAACGCATTAAACCTGAGTATAAACTCTGTGTTGGCGATGAAATTCGTGTTCCTCCTGTTCGCGTTGCCGAAGAGAATGAACTGCCGTCGTCAAAACTCGGTTCAGTGCAAGCATTGGCTCATCAAATCATCTTTGAAGATGATGCGATCATCGTGTTGAATAAACCATCCGGTTTAGCGGTACATGGTGGGAGTGGCCTGAGCTTTGGCGTGATCGAAGGTCTGCGTGCTTTAAGACCAGAAAGTCGTTTTCTGGAGCTGGTGCACCGTCTGGATCGTGATACATCAGGCCTGTTGTTGGTGGCCAAAAAACGCAGTGCGCTGAAACATTTGCACGAACAATTACGTGTTAAAACGATGCGCAAGCAATATCTGGCTTTGGTGCGCGGACAATGGCAGTCACACGTCAAAGTAGTGAATGCACCTTTGCTGAAAAATATTCTGCAGTCTGGTGAGCGTATTGTTCGGGTAAATAGTGAAGGTAAGCCTTCCGAAACCCGTTTCCAGATCATGCAGAAATTTGCTCATGCAACCCTAGTGATGGCAAGCCCGATAACAGGGCGGACACATCAGATCCGTGTGCATACATTGCATGCAGGGCACCCTATTGCCTGCGATGATAAGTATGGTGAACGTGAATTTGATGAACAGGTGAAAAAAGCCGGTTTACACCGCTTATTCTTACATGCCTATCGTTTGACATTTATACACCCTGTAACGGGTAAGGAAATGTCGGTTGAAGCGCCACTCGATAAAGAGTTGCAGTCAGCATTAGATCGTTTGGAAAAATAGTATGAAAGAGTATCAACTCATCATTTTTGACTGGGATGGTACGCTGATGGATTCGGTCGGTCGGATCGTTTCCTCTATGCAAAAAGCGGCACAGGCTACTCATTTAGCTGTGCCGCCAGCCAGTTCAATCAAAGACATTATCGGACTTAGCTTACAAGTTTCGATGCAGCGTCTGTTTCCGCAAGCCTCAGATGAGCAGCACAAAACGTTGATTCAGCATTATAGTAACTACTATAAACATCTTGATGATACGCCGACGCCGTTATTTTCTGGTATCGATCGCATGATGCAGCAACTGTATGCAAGTGGGAAATCGCTGGCAGTTGCAACCGGTAAATCACGTAATGGTTTAGAACGGGTATTGCTTGAAACCGACATGACATCGCTGTTTTGTGCTCGTCGGGGAGCTGATGAAGCTAAATCAAAGCCAGACCCACTCATGCTGCAACAAATTTTAGATGAACTAAACATGCCTACGCAGTCTGCCGTGATGGTTGGCGATTCAGTGCACGACTTAGCGATGGCGCAGGCTATCGGTATGGACAGTATCGGTGTGACCTGGGGAGTGCATGATAAAGCCATGCTAGAACATCATCAGCCGGTTGCTATCGTTGATTCTGTTACCGAACTGCATCTGCGACTGATCTCATAGTGGTAACTCAAGCCCCCAAGCTGTGAACATATCCACTAAAGCAATCAACGGCAATCCAATCAAGGTATTTGGATCTCGGCCTTCCAGTTGCTGAAATAAGCTGATCCCTAACCCTTCTGATTTAAAGCTGCCTGCACAATCAAAAGGTTTTTCTGCGCTGACATACCGTTCAATTTGCGACAATGATAAGGTGCGAAAATGCACATGGAATGGTTCCGCTAATAGCTGGTAACGATCTAAGGCTGCATCAAACAAACATAAGCCGGTATAAAAGCTGATCTTCTGACCTGATGCGGCTTGTAATTGTGCGATAGCGGCTGAGGCGGAGCCGGGTTTGCCAACGATTTCGCCGTTAATAGTGCAAACCTGATCACAGCCAATAATCCAACTGGTGGTGTTTTCTTTTGCAACTGCTTGGGCTTTTTCTAATGCCAGACGTTGCACGAGTTGTATTGCCTCTTCCCCAGTTTGTGGCGTTTCATCTATATGTGGTGCGATACAACGGAAGGGTAGAGCTAATTTCTCTAATAGTGCCCGACGGTAAACCGAGGTTGATGCCAGTATTAAATCAGGTGTTGTCATAAAATCATCAAAATATGAGAAGATGTTATTAGCATATCATGTTGCACATCAGTAACCGTCTTTCTTCATCAGCGAATAGACGGTATCGAACGGTTTTTCCTTTGACTATCGAGAGCTGTATCTATATCATGCCCGCCTTATGCAAAAGGTAAAACTGCCCATAAAGATCGACCCCGTACGTTGTGCCGCTAAACGCCTTGATTATCAAGGTATTGTTGAAGCCAAGCACATGACGCGACTGGTCGAATCCTCGAACGGAATTGTTGGTGATATTGAAGCTGATCTGAGCTTTTTCACTGATCCTCAAGGCTTAGTTGTCATGCAGGGAACTGCATCGGTTACTTTGATCGTAGAGTGTCAGCGTTGTTCAGGTGAATTTGAATACCACTGCAAGGCTGAATTTTCGTATACTCCTCTTTTGAGGAACACGATAGAGGATGAACTGCCAGAATCTTACGAGTTGATTCAACTTGATGAAAATGGCGAGTTTGATCTTAACGAGTTGATTGAGGATGAATTAATTCTTAGTCTGCCGATCGTGGCTATGCACCCATTGGAGGAATGTCCAATGGCAGGCGCGCAAATGACGTGGGGTGAGATCGACCCTGCTGATGAGCGTCCAAACCCATTTGCTGTTCTAACTAGTTTGAAACGCAAGTAAGTTAATTAGGAGTAAGGTCAATGGCCGTACAACAGAACCGTAAAACCCGTTCACGTCGTGGCATGCGTCGTTCTCACGATGCACTGTCAGCAGTGCAGTTGAGCGTTGATGCAACCAGCGGTGAAACTCATCGTCGTCACCATGTGACCGCTGATGGTTACTATCGTGGTAAAAAGGTAATCTAAGTTCTGTAAACGCAGATCTGCCTTTTGTCAGTTCTAACGGTTGCGTTAGATGCCATGGGGGGGGATTTCGGTCCCTCCGAAACAGTGCCTGCCGCTGCGCAGGCACTGTTGCTTTTGCCGCAAATCAACATTCTGTTGGTTGGTGATCAAGTTCAATTAGTTCCCTTGCTGGAACAATATTTCCTCGACTCACATCCTAGATTACAACTCATTCATGCTTCGCAATCTGTCTCAATGGCGGAGCGACCTGTTATTGCTTTACGTAACAAAACTGACTCATCTATGCGAGTGATGCTGGAGTTGGTGCGTACGGGTCAAGCTCAGGCTTGTGTCAGTGGTGGCAATACCGGTGCATTAATGGTGATGGCGATGCGGGTGATAACTATGTTACCGCATTTGAAACGTCCAGCGTTGTGTTCATCTTTGCCTAATCTTCGTGGGCAACATACCGTCATGCTTGATCTGGGGTGCAATGTTAATTGTACGCCTGAGATGTTATGGCAATTTGCCTGTATGGGGGATTTGGTCGCAAAACATGTACATGCTATTTCTGCTCCTAAAATTGCCTTATTAAATGTGGGCGAAGAGGTTATTAAAGGCAGTAAACTGGTGCAGGAAACAGCGGAATTACTGGCAGCAAATAATCAATTTAACTACATTGGTTTTCTGGAAGGTGATCAACTGATCTCTGGTCAAGCCGATGTAATTGTCTGCGATGGCTTTACCGGAAATATTGCATTAAAGACGGCAGAAGGGATCGCGAGATTTTTTTATAGCCAACTAAAGGTTCTTAATGGGTCTCTTTTGGCGAAAAATAAACCAAATTCTACTGATGGAATACAAACGTCTTTGTCAGTAATGCATCCAGACCACTATAATGGTGCCAGTCTTCTGGGGCTAAATGGTATCGTAATTAAAAGTCATGGGCGCGCCGACCGGCGGGCTTTGTCTAATGCCATTCTGCATGCAGTGGCTGAGATCGAACAACAGTTGCCTCGTCGGATCTCAGAACGCTTTATCGCAGAACACACACACGAGCGCTAATTCACTTTATGTTCAGTAAAATTCTTGGTACGGGTAGCTATGTACCCGAAAAGGTTCGTACGAACGCTGATCTTGAGCGTATGGTCGAAACCAGTGATGAATGGATCGTGGAAAGAACCGGTATCCGGGAACGCCGTATTGCTGGAGACAATGAAACAGTAGCCTCATTGTCTTTTCAGGCTGCCCAACTGGCATTATCTGCGGCAGGGATCTCTGCTGCAGAACTGGATATGATTATTGTCGCTACTACCAGTGCTGAAAATGCGTTTCCGGCAGCTGCTTGCGAATTACAAGCTATGCTGGATCGTCCTGGCATCCCGGCATTTGATCTGGCGGCGGCTTGTGCTGGTTTTACCTATGCGCTGAGTGTGGCAGATCAATTTATTCGCACCGGAAATGTAAAACATATTCTGGTCGTTGGCGCGGATACGTTATCCCGTGCCTGCGAGCCTAATGATCGCGGCACTATTATTCTGTTTGGTGATGGTGCTGGTGCAGTTGTCTTAGGGGCATCAGAAGAGCAAGGTATTTTATCTACTCATTTATTCGCTGATGGCCGCTATGGTGAGTTGTTAAAATTACCACAGGCGCAACGTGGCGCAGAAGATACAGATAATGCCTACATGTATATGAAAGGTAATGACGTATTTAAAGTAGCTGTGACCCGTTTGAGTGAGCTGGTAACACAGACGTTGGAAGCGAATAACATCGATAAATCTGAACTGGATTGGCTGGTTCCGCATCAAGCTAACTGGCGCATTATCAGTGCTACAGCCAAAAAATTGGGTATGTCGATGGATCAGGTGATCCTGACACTGGATCGTCACGGTAATACATCTGCTGCATCTGTGCCTATTGCATTGGATGAAGGTGTGCGCGACGGCCGGATCAAGCGTGGTCAATTGCTGTTATTAGAAGCATTTGGTGGCGGCTTTACCTGGGGTTCAGCCTTGGTTCGTTATTGAGAAAGAAAGGAAATAAAAAATGAGTAAGTTTGCAATTGCCTTCCCGGGACAAGGCTCTCAGAGCGTTGGCATGCTGGCTGAATTGGCTGAAGCCTATCCAATCATTAAAGAGACTTTCGCAGAAGCCAGTGCGGTATTAGGTTATGACTTGTTTGAATTGGTTATGCAAGGCCCAGCGGAAGAGTTGAATAAAACCTGGAAAACGCAGCCAGCTTTATTGACGAGCTCCGTCGCATTGTGGCGTTTGTGGCAAGCTCAAGGCGGCGCTACGCCAGCTGTTATGGCCGGTCATAGTTTAGGTGAATATTCTGCTTTGGTTTGTGCCGGTGCATTGAATTTTGCCGATGCAGTTAAGCTGGTGGAATTACGCGGTCAGGCTATGCAACGTGCAGTACCGGAAGGTGTTGGTGCGATGGCGGCTATCATTGGTCTGGATAATGATTCTATTGCTGCCAACTGTGAAAAAGCTGCGCAGGGTCAGGTTGTATCTCCGGTTAACTTTAACTCTCCAGGTCAGGTTGTTATTGCAGGCCATAAAGAAGCAGTTGAGCGTGCCAATGTATTAATGAAAGAGTCTGGTGCTAAACGTGCTTTACCGTTACCAGTCAGCGTGCCTTCTCACTGTGCTTTGATGAAGCCAGCAGCAGAAGAGTTGGCGATTGCATTAGATAAACTGGAAGTTAAAGCACCTGCTATCCCTGTTATCAATAATGCGGATGTTGCGACTGTGACTGATCCAGCGGCCATCAAAGATGCGTTAGTTCGTCAGCTGTACAGCCCAGTACGTTGGACTGAGACTGTTGAGAGAATGGCGAGCGAAGAGATCACTTTTGAGATCGAAATGGGGCCAGGCAAAGTATTGTCAGGCCTGGTAAAAAGAATTGATAAACGTGTAGACGGCAGTGCGATTAACGACGTGGCTGGTTTGCAAGATGCGTTGAGCAAAGTTCAGTAAGAGGAATTACAATGAGTTTCCAAGGTAAAGTAGTACTGGTCACTGGCGCTAGCCGCGGTATCGGTAAAGCCATTGCTCAGACATTTGTTGCACGTGGTGCAACCGTTGTTGGTACTGCAACCAGTGAATCGGGTGCTGCTGCGATTGGTGAGTATCTGGGCGAAGCTGGTGCTGGTCTGGTATTGAACGTAACAGACCAGTCTTCTATTGACGCATTATTTGATACTATCAAAGCAAAATATGGCGAAGTCGATATTCTGGTTAATAACGCCGGTATCACTCGTGACAACTTGCTGATGCGTATGAAAGATGACGAATGGGACGATATCATTCAGACGAATCTGTCCTCAGTTTATCGTTTATCTAAAGCTGTATTACGCAGCATGATGAAAAAACGCCACGGCCGTATCATTAGCATTGGTTCCGTTGTGGGTACAATGGGCAATGCAGGTCAAACTAACTATGCGGCAGCGAAAGCGGGCTTGTTAGGTTTTACCAAATCATTGGCGCGTGAAGTGGGTTCCCGTGGCATCACAGTAAACGCTGTTGCCCCCGGTTTTATTGAAACAGATATGACGCATGTTCTGAATGATGAACAGCGTAACGGAATTCTGAGTCAGGTGCCTGCCGGACGTTTGGGCTCTGCTCAGGAAATTGCTTCTGCAGTGGCATTTTTGGCCTCTGATGAGGCTGCTTATATCACCGGTGAGACATTGCATGTTAACGGTGGTATGTACATGGTTTAAGAGTCATTGAGGGCTGTTTTCGGTGAAAAATAGAGGAATATCTCTAAAATCCTGAATCGACAGCCCCCAAGAGTCTTGCAAACTATGAACAATTGAATACACTACGACAACACACGCATTTGCGTATTTCTAAAGGAAAAATCGGGTCATGAGTACTATCGAAGAA
>MTLE01001722.1_pt1 | contig 56235 bp, 35 predicted proteins | sample 1982461 | NCBI WGS metagenome assembly MTLE01 (sample SAMN05712605, study PRJNA340218) | biofilm metagenome | isolation source: sample SPL anode biofilm adapted to -200 mV | place: USA | collected 2012-02-03 | reverse complement strand
AGAACTTAACTAAAAAGATAAAACGATCTTTGTGTTATTAATTATTACTATATAATTCTCTTTAAATAAACAAAATACTCACTTGATTTAAAGGAAGGTAGGACCACTTTTAGGGTCACTTTAGGTTCACTCTCCCTTAGCGTATCTTTTCGTGGCTCATTTCTGCCTTTTTTAGAGTGAATCGCCCTGTTAATAGGCTTTTTAGCATATAATATCTTTCTGAGTAAGGTGTTTGCTGATGCTGGTAAAAGTGCCAATGAAATTCCTCCCACAACCAACACTTAACATTTTCATGAAACTTGCGCCAAGTCTATTCTATTTACCATTTTGCTATGAGGGATCAATGCTTGTATTTTCTGTTTGCTGCCTTTAGAAAAACGAATTACTGAGCAGCAGGCTCTATTTCGATAAAGCGTGCATGTACATGATGGCTCGCTTGCAAAGACTATATACATGTTTCACTGCTTTTAGCAGAATGGTAGGGGGAAGTGGAAAAAAACAGCTTATTAAGGTAGGCGGATTTATTGTGCTAATATTTTCTTGTTACTATACAAATAGCCCTTTTGTAAAGGGGTACCTTGTACGGGAAGGGTCGCCCCGAGAAGTGTGACCCTAAAGTGACCCTAAATTTCTTTTTTGTCTGCCTCTCTTTTGTTTTTAATATTCTGATAATCAGATAGTAATGATCGTTTTGTTTCTTTATTCAGAAAACTGGGGAGACCCTACTATTTACTTGCTTATGCAATTGTTCGATCCTCTTTTTTGTATAGAAAATACCTTACTTATTCGAACGATAATGAAAGATTTCACAGGTGAGCCAATAGAATAAATGGCTATCTGCTAAATGCAACTAATATGATTTATACTTGTCTATTTGATATTAAAAAACTACTTTTGCTGTACAATTGTAATACATAGCACGTATGGAACGGTTCGAAGAGTTAACCGCGCAGATTAGTTCGGCTTTATGGGGGTGGCCGATGATTATATTACTTCTGGGAACACATTTGTTTCTTACCATCAGACTGCGCTTTCCTCAAGCCAAGATTTTCACGGCAATTCGTTTATCGGTCACGAAAGACGATAATGCCACTGGTGATGTTAGCCAGTTTGGTGCATTGGCCACTTCGCTGGCTGCTACCATTGGTACAGGCAACATTGTGGGTGTGGCTACCGCGGTTGCGTTTGGTGGTCCCGGGGCGGTGCTCTGGTGCTGGCTGACCGGCGTGTTTGGTATTGCAACAAAGTATGCGGAAGGGTTGCTTGCCATCAAATATAGGGTGCAGACAGAAAACGGTGAGATGCTTGGCGGACCGATGTATGCCTTGGAGCGCGGACTGAAAATGAAATGGCTGGCTGTGTTGTTTTGTGTGTTCACGGCAATTGCGGCGTTTGGCATTGGTAATACCGTTCAGGCAAATTCCATTTCCATGCTGCTGAATGAGAGCTGGGGCATTTCAACGTACGTTACCGGTGGCATTCTTTGTTTGCTTCTGGCGCTGGTAATCCTTTTCGGATTAAAAGGAATCTCAAAGGTTTGTTCTACTCTGGTGCCTTTCATGGCTGCCTTTTACATTGTGGGATGTATCATCATTTTGTGGCTGAATGCTGCCTATCTCAAAGATACCGTCGTTCTTATTTTCAATTCGGCTTTCACTCCCCAAGCAGCCGGAGGAGGTTTTATGGGTACCACGGTGATGATGGCTGCCCGTTTCGGTATTGCTCGTGGACTGTTTTCAAATGAGTCGGGTCTAGGATCGGCACCCATTGTGGCTGCAGCGGCACGCACGCGCAATCCGGTACGTCAGGCTTTGGTTTCTTCTACCGGTACGTTTTGGGATACGGTTATCATCTGTGCGCTCACCGGACTGGTTTTGGTGAGCAGCATCATTGCTTATCCGGAAATTGACCATACGCAAGGCGGAGCACTCACAAAAATGGCTTTCGGAAAGATTCCTTATGTAGGACCTGCCATTTTATCGGTCGGGATCCTGACTTTTGCCTTTTCTACCATATTGGGATGGTCTTACTACGGTGAAAAGGCTATGGAGTATTTGGGAGGGAAGAAGTGGATCATTTATTATCGCATAGCCTACATTGCAGCTGCATTCGTGGGATCGGTCATGAATCTCACTGTGGTGTGGAACATTGCCGATAGCATGAATGCATTAATGGCCATTCCCAACCTGATAGCACTGTTGTTATTGTCGGGAGTGGCAGTCAGGGAAACCCGCAAGTACTTGTGGTCGGGAAGGCTTAATGATGATGAGTTCTGAAAAAGGCGAGGGGATACTTACCCTTGACTGATTGCTCTCAACCAGGCGATTTCTTTTGTCCAAAGAGTTTCGTCGGGTGTTTCCAGTATAATAGGTAGGTTGTCGAAACGAGTATCTTTCATCAGCCTCTCAAAAAAGGCATTGCCTATGTATCCTTGCCCAATGCTGTCGTGGCGGTCCACTCGGCTTCCAACTTCCTTTTTGGAATCATTTAGATGGATTCCCCGTAAGAAAGAAAAACCGACTTCTTGCTCAAAAGCATTGAACACCTGATCGTAATCTTGCAAGAAATTGTATCCGGCAGTAAAGGTGTGACAGGTATCCAGGCAAACACCAACCCGGCTTTTATCTTCTACTTTGTCGATAATGTACCTTAGGTGCCAAAATTCATTGCCCAGGTTACTGCCCTGACCGGCTGTATTCTCAATAACAGCAGTCACGCCTTTTGTTTTATCGAGGACTATGTTGATACTCTCCGCAATGCGACTGAGGCAGGCTTCGGTATCTATCTTATTGAGATGGCTGCCGGGGTGGAAGTTCAACAGTTTCAGTCCAAGCTGTTCGCAACGTTGCATTTCATCTAAGAAAGCTGCCCGGCTTTTGGTTAAGCCTTCCTCTTCCGGATGGCCCAGGTTGATAAGGTAACTGTCATGCGGTAAGATGTATTCCGGAAGAAAACCGTATTTCTCACAGTTTTGCTGAAACAAATCAATACTTTCTGCGGTAAGCGGCTTGCTAACCCACTGACGTTGGTTCTTTGTGAAAAGGGCAAAGGCATTGGCCCCTATTTCGTGTGCATTAACCGGTGCGTATTCAACGCCTCCTGATGCACTGACATGTGCTCCTATGTACTTCATCTGATTATTTTTTTCTATTCAACGCCCGCTATGAGGCTTTTGTTTTCTAAATTTTCAGTGAAGATAAAAAAAAGTGGAATAAAGCATAGGGTTTTTCTTTGCTAACCCATCATATTAGTGAACCGGTTATTCAAGTTATGTTTAATGTCTAAAATCATACAATTATGAAAACCTTGCATTTTATTACAGTAGCAATCATCCTTACCCTTTTACTTCTGGGCGGAACAGCTGTTACAGCCTCTGCAAAAGACGGATCGGGATACACTGAGATCAGCGGTGTGGTGAAGGATAAACAAACAAAGAAAAAGCTGGGCTATGTGAATGTATCTATTCCCGGTACGAGTATAGGTACCATCACTAATGCAGACGGCGGCTTTTCTATTAAAGTAACGGACAGTATCCAGGCAGAAGCATTGGAGATTTCTCATGTAGGCTATTTCAATCAACGTTTATCAATAAAGAGACATGACATGCACGATGTAACTGTATTCTTGATGCCCAATGCGGTAAATCTTCAGGAAGTGGTTATTCGCGGGGCCAATCCCATTAAACTGGTAACCGAAGCCATTAGAAAAATAAAGGTGAATAATAGTGCCAACCCCAATATGTTGACCGGATTTTATCGTGAAACAATTAAGAAAAGAAGGAGTTATATTAATATATCAGAAGCAGTCATCAACATCTATAAAACCCCCTATACAGAAAATATTAATCTGGATCGGATACAGATTCATAAAGGCAGACGACTATTAAGTCCCAAAGCGGGTGATACGCTGGTTGTGAAGCTGGCCGGCGGTCCGAACCTGTCTATCTTTCTCGATTTTGTGAAGAACCGTGACATAATGCTGGATATAGAAACGCTGCATTATTACCGTTTTTGGATGGACAAATCGGTCATGATCAATGAACGCCCTCACTTTGTAGTAGGCTTTGAACCACAGGTAACTATGCCGTACCCTTTATTTAACGGTAAGCTCTATATTGATCAGGAAAGTCTGGCCTTTTCACAAGCTGAATTCAGCTTTAGCATGGAAGACCGAAATAAAGTAACACAGGCTGTGTTAAAGAAGAAACCGTTTAATCTGCGCTTTAAACCCGAGGAGATAACCTACTTGGTAACGTATAAACAACATAACGGACGAAGTTACCTGAATTACATCCGGTCGGAATTTAATTTCAAGTGTGATTGGAAGCGCCGTTTATTCTCTACCAGCTATTCGGTTTTGTCAGAGATGGTTGTTACCAATATAAAAGAGAAGGGTGTTGCTGTTATTCCTTACAAACTGGCGTTCCACGAAAGAAATTCACTTTCCGATAAAGTATCTAACTTCTACGATGAGAATTTCTGGGAAGACTATAACATTATAGAACCTACCGAATCATTAGAAAATGCGGTCAACAAATTGAAAAAGAAATGGTAGCAGATAATTTAATCCTTTTCGAACATACATTGAAAAGTTTTATATATATTTGATATTCAATTGGTTAACTCATAATGGTTATGCTGGAAGATTTACTTATTCTACGAAAAATAAAAGAGGGGGATATCAAGACATTCGAATCTGTCTTTCGACTCTATTATTCCCCTCTTTGTCTGTATGCATTCAGTATAACCGGCCGCAAAGATATTGCAGAAGAAATTGTTCAGGAACTGTTTTATGTTCTTTGGAAAGATCGTGATAAATTGCAGATTCTTCATTCGGTTAAATCTTATCTGTATGGTGCCATAAGGAACCAATCACTTCAGTACTGCGAACACGTCAATGTGCGCGAACGATATAAGGAACACCAGCTGAATGCAGAAGAACAGGTGCCGGACTCAACCCCCGAAGAAATGTTGGAATACAAAGAACTGGAGGAAGTGATAAACCGCACGTTAAAGAAGTTACCCCAAAGAAGGCAGGCCATATTCAGGATGCATCGCTTGGAAGGGTTGAAATATAAAGAAATAGCCGACACGCTATCTTTGTCAGTGAAAACCATCGAGGCAGAAATGACAAAGACCTATCAGGAATTACGACGTGAAATTGAAAAATATACCTATGTTTTATGAAAAGCAGAGAAGAAAAACAGCAGAAAACAGACAAAGCATGGAATGAGCTCTATGCACGTTTGGAACAAGACGGTCTGTTGTCACAAGCAGATGCTCCTGTAAAGCAGCATTTTATGCAGTCTGTTCCGTTGCGGTGGGCTGCTTGTATCGCTTTGCTTTTAGCAGGCACAGTGGCGGCATGGTTTATTAAAACGAATTTCTATGCGGGAGAAGATAAGCTTTTGTTGGCTAACGAGAAAGGAAAACCTACGTTGGTTACCACTTTCGAGGACGGATCCATTGCTTATTTAAGTGAGCAGGCCTCTGTGGAATACCCCCGGCATTTTGCTGAAGACAGCAGGGAGATCTATCTCAAAGGAGATGCTTTCTTTGAAGTGAGCAGTAATAAGCAAAGGCCGTTTGTTATAGAAACTCAACAGGCACGGATTGAAGTTGTTGGTACTACTTTCAATGTGCGAAGCAAAGATAATGAGTCATTTTCTCTGTCTGTTCGCACCGGCAAGGTGAAGGTCACGTCTAAAAAAAGCGGGGAAAGCGTTTTTGTTACGGCCGGACAAACTGCTTTATTAAGAGATGATCAGCTACGCGCATTGCAAACAAGAGATTTTGACCAGTTCAACCGTTACTTGAAATTCATTCATTTTAAAGATCAGCGTTTGTCGAATGTGGTACGTATAATCAATGAGAATACAGATTCTATACAGCTAAAAATATCCCCCGAATTGGGTGACCGTTTGTTAACAGTGACATTCCACAATGATTCACCGCAAACCATGGCTCAGCTTATCTGCTTGGCTCTAAATTTGGAACTGACTGTACAACAGAATATTATTAATATCAACCAACCTAGGTAAATACTGTGAGCAAAGAAAGACGACATACTGTTCGTTTGTTCTCTGTGCTGTTTTTGCTACTCTTTGTTTCAGTAGCCATTCAAGCCGGAGGTACAGATGATGTACTTAGTCGTCTGGTGAAGATAACGACGACGAAAGGCAGCCGTTATCAGTTACTTAGGCAGGTGTCAGATCAAACAGGTTATTATTTTATTTACGATAGTCAGGTAATCAATAATGATGAAGAGGTCAAAGTTCGCAAAGGAGAATATACAGTCAGAAACGCCATACATCTTATAACGGGAAACGAACAAATCAAAATAGGTATTTTAGGTAATCATATATTATTAAGCCTTCCCGTGCCCGAAAAGGCGCCTGTGACACCACTCACTTCCCCTGAAAAGACCCCCTATGTTATCAAAGGCATGGCGTATGATCGGGTATCCAAAGAAGTCATATCCTATGCTTCGGTGGGGGTGAGTGGTACTTCTATCGGAACGGTGACAAACCAAAACGGTCAATTTCAATTGATAGTGCCCGATTCACTGAGTCATTTATCAGTCAAGTTATCACATGTAGGTTATGAAAGTTCCGAATATAAGATTTCCGCTTTGAATGGTAAACACATTGATTTTTACCTGGAGCCCAAGGTGATACCGCTTCAGGAAGTCATTGTGCGGGCTGTAAATCCTGTGCAGGTACTTAACCGCATGATTGAAAACCGCAAGCTGAACTATTCATCCCGTCCGGTTTACCTGACTACCTTTTACCGTGAAGCGATTGAACACAAAAATAAGAAGTTGGATATTACGGAGTCTGTCCTGAAAATCTATAAACAGTCATACCGGACTACAGTCATGACTGATCAGGTTAAGCTGATTAAAATGCGTAGGGTTTTTAAAAAAGAAGCCACAGATACCATTTTTACCAAGATGAAATCGGGTATAAATACCTGTCTCGTTCTGGATGTCATGCGAAGTATGCCCGATTTCCTTGAGACTCGCGGAATAGAGTCAAACTTCACCTATACCTATACTGATATAACCGAGATAGATGGTAGAAGAGTGTATGTCATCTCTTTCGAGCAGAAAAAAGAGATTAAAGAGCCTCTTTATAAAGGGCAACTTTATATTGATACCGACAATTATGCGTTGGTGGAGATTCGTTTTGAGATCAATCCGTTGTATGCCGAGAAAGCAACCAATATGTTTCTGGAAAAGCGAAGCCGTGATTATAAGTTAACCCTTCGTTCGGCCACCTATAAAATTTCGTATAAACCCTCCAGCGATCATATCTATTATTTAAATCACATCAGGGGGGATTTGGAATTCAAAGTAAAACGCAATAGACATTTCTTCAGCTCACCGTTGCATATTTGGTTTGAGATGGTAAATTGCAGAACGGATACAGAGAATGTGAACAGCTTTCCACGGGAAGAACGGTTATCAACACGCAATGTTTTTTCGGAGACGAAACACGAATACGATGCTGACTTTTGGGAGCACTTCAATGTTATATTACCTGAAGATGAGTTGAGACAACTCATTATGAACAACTTGAGTGAGGTGAGTAGTACTAATCAAGCTTCTCCACTTTAATAATGTTATTGTTGTAATACGCTGATCGTAAATCATTCGTGAGTTACAGAACGTTTTATTTTATGAAATCTTCATATCAAGACTTTTTTATTATGCGTTATTAATTCGCTATGTTTTTTTTTAGATTAAATATGACAAATACTATTTGTTTTTTATAATTATGTTCAAAAAAATGTGTTAATAATCCATTTGTGCTGATTTTACTTTATTGATTTTTATAATTAATATTGTGTAAGCAGTATTCTGTATTAAATATAATTACAATGGACAAATTAACATTCAAAGCAAACAAACTAACAAAATCAATGGAATCCTTAAACTCATTTGTGCCTTTATTGGTGCAAGACCTCTCATTGAATGGTCGACATGGTACAGCCCGAGCCTATATGAGCTCGTTACGTCGTCTGACGGAATTTACAGGAAACAAAAACTTGCTTTTATCTGATTTAAATCCAAGTTTACTAAAGCGTTATGAACAGCATCTTTTTAAGGAAGGTTGTAAGCGAAACACTATCTCTCTCTACATGCGCATGTTGCGCTCTATATGTAATCAAGCCCAACGGCGTGGAGTGAAAGGGATTCGTTCAGGACTGTTTAATGACGTATTTACAGGTACAGACTCTTCGGAGAAACGAGCTGTGTCACCGGTTGTCATTCGTCGACTCCGTGAGGCTGATTTGAGCAGTCATCCTACTCTTGAGATGGCGCGTGACTTATTTCTACTTTCGTTTTATTTGAGAGGCATCCCTTTTGTGGATCTCATCAGACTGCGTAAGTGTGATATAAATAGAGGGATTCTTCGTTATCGACGAAGCAAGACTGGACGATTGCTTACTGTGGCTGTAGAACCTTGTGCTCAAGAGATTTTGCGTAAGTATTCTCATAAGACAAGCGGTTCTCCATATATGCTGCCTGTGATTTGTAGCGAAGGGTATTCTGGATATAGAGAATATCAAAATGCATTAAGGCGCTATAACCTGCATTTGCATAAACTTTCAGAATTACTGAAGTTAAAAACGAACCTGACGTCTTATGTTGCTCGTCATTCGTGGGCTACGGCAGCTTATCATGAAGGAATCCCTGTGGCAGTAATTAGTGAATCTTTGGGCCATGCTTCGGAGAAAGTTACTTATACTTATTTGGCTTCTTTCGATAATCGTACGCTTAAGCGAGCTAATCGTAAAATAATTGCTTTAATCTTTGCTAAAAAAGAGTCTGAGATGAAATCGCTTAGTTATCCAAGGAAATTTAGTAACATGAATTTTAAGGCTTATGATTAGTGAAGAAACGTATTGCTTTATGCTGAGATAGCGTTCTATGATGAAGCAGGAATTACGAAATATAATCGACAAAACTAAAATGTAAATTGCTGGTAATTAGTGCTTTTACCCTTTGTGGAAGGTACCGTTACTTCACAGGTAACGGAAAAATGGTTTACGGGTGCAAATATTGAAATATTTTCATTATAAGCCAAATAAAATCACTATAATTTTAAATAAAAGAATAAATATTATTAGCTGACCTCGATTTATATCTGTTTTCATACTATTTATTGTTTGTTTTACTGGTGTCTTATAATATACATGATACCTGTTTTTTAATTATATAAACATTTACTGTTTGTATCGCTCCTCTGTTTTCTGTTTTTTTTGCAAAAAATAACTTTTCAGGATTTTAGCTTATCTTTCTTTGTGTGTGTTTATTTTGAAATATCTTGGCGTTTAAAATAATGTTTTTTTTGATTTTAAAATCAATTGAATTCTTTTAAATAGCGATATAATCCCCCCTTACCCCCATTTGGTGTAGTTCCTTCTATGTATTTGAATATATTAAATATTTATCATATAAATAAATATTTAATATACTCTTTTATTACATTTTTCCGTTACCTGTGAAGTAACGGAGATGTTTGAACTAGTTTATAATCGAGTATTTTTTTAAATATGTTTCAATGTTAACCAACGAAATAACAAAAGTGATTTCTTTATTAAAACATATCAGTTACGTTCAAAATGTTTCCGAGAAGATTGATTTCTCCCGAAATGAATTTGTTGGTGAGTTTGAACCTGTGTTGTTGGATCAGTTATGCATGGCAGGTTTACTCCGTAAATCTGAAAAAGAAAAGAATGGCTCTATTAGATATCTTTATGAACTTAGTCGTCCCTTGCAGCAAATTAGCATTTGTGATATTATTCAAGTGACAGGCGGAAATATAAAGTTGTGTTTTGATGATGAAATAGAAATTTATGACCGTTACGGTATGGCAGGCCATCGACTTGGAGTGGCTAATTTTATGACCTGTCATTTTCTCTCGGAAATTAATTTAGCAGAAATAGTCTTGCCTGATGAATGGCTTGGAGGGGAAGATAAATAATCCACTAATAGACAAACTCACAGATAAACAGACAAAATGAAGGTTATAAATAAAACACGGATATTTATATTAATGGCTTTTTCTTTATTCTCATGCCTGCCTCTTAATGCTCAGGTGTTTGCTCTGAAGAGTAACTTGGCTGCTGATGCTGTGGCTTCCCCTAATTTAGGAACGGAGTTGAAGCTTGGTCGACGCCTTAGTCTAGATATTGCAGCTCATTATAATCCGTTTTCAAATGGTATGCATCGTTCCAAGCATTGGCTTGTTCAGCCGGAATTACGATTTTGGCAGTGTCAACCTTTCAGTGGTCACTTTTGGGGTATGCATATCTTAGCAGGTGAGTATAATATAGGAAATATGGTTTTGCCGCTGGGTCTTTATCGAGGTACCCGCTCGTGGCGTTATGAAGGTAGGGTTATGGGTGCAGGTCTGTCTTACGGTTACCAGTGGATTATTTCTCCCCGCTGGGGAATAGAAACGGAAATCGGTGCTGGCTGGGTTCGTGCCAGCTACACGCGTTACCGCTGTGCTCATTGTGGGGAGCAGACAGGCTCTGGCTACAAATATTATTTGGGCCCCACAAAAGTGGCAATTTCGTTGGTTTACCTACTAAAGTAGTAATATAACCATATAAAAAGATGATAAACAAAATAAATAAGAAAACGATATATCTAACGACAATGAAAAAGGATGCAATTGCGTTGCTACTTCTCCTGCTTGTTTGTGGGATGGTACACAGTCAGTCGGCTTACAAAGGACAGCTGCAGATTACAAACAAAGTTCTTTCTGTCTCTTCGGGTAAATTACACCTGAGTATGGGTATCAGCTATGAGGATCTAAAGCTGCCCTCGGATGAGTCACTAACACTGACTCCGGTTTTGCAGAGTTCGGGACAAAGTCTGGAACTTCCTTCCATTTTGATTAACGGTCCTTTAAAACAAAAGGTTTATAACCGCAACCGAGTGCTATCCAAAGGGAAGGATACTCCGCGTAATAAGATTCCTTCTGTGGTAGTTAAAGACGATCCACATTCGGCACGTCATTTCTCTTATAAAGTTCAGGTACCTTATAGCGATTGGATGAAGGATGCGGTATTAGTTCTTCGTACACAAGAATGCGGTTGTAACGGCAGGCCTGCTTTAACTGTGGAAGATAAGATATCCGATATGATTCCTGCTCCTAAAACACGCTTATTTTCAATGGGGAGTGATGTTGACGATAGATACCTGTCATTAGCCAATATTGTGTGCTTAATCCAAAAAGAAGATACTTTCAGTGTGAACCGAGGCACTATTCCCTTTTACGGGAACGGTAATTTAGCCACCCTTTCCGATGAAAAACTAGACTATGAAATATATTTTCGCCTTCGCGAGGCAATCCGCTCTTTGCAATCCCGCAACGGAGTTACTGTTACGGAATTAAGTATTACGGGCTATGGTGCTCCTCAAGGAAATTATCGGAAAAATGAGAAGAGTGCTTCTTTACGGGCACTAGCACTCAAAGATTATTTGCGTGAGAATTACCTTATAGGCAATCTTCCTATTCGTGTGAATTGGGTTGCAGAAGATTGGGATTCAATTCGTACACTGGTATCAAAGTCGGATATGCCATTAGGACACGCAGTCTCAGATATAATCAATACGGTTGATTTGACCAAAGGGAGAGAACGGATGCTAATGCAGTTGGCTGATGGAACGTCATATCGTTACTTGCGGGATCGTATTTTTCCTCAAGTTCGTCGCATAGAATACACCATTAGCTACACGGAACGTAATATGGACACTGCCGAAGGACGACGTTTGTTTGAAATGGGATCTCGCAGTTTGAAACTCTCCGAATTCTTCGCTGTTGCACAAAGTTATCCCAAAGGTAGTAACGAGTACAATGATGCATTTGATTTGGCTGCCCGTTTATTCCCTGATTCGCCCGAGGCTGCGATCAATGCGGCTGCTGTGGCATTGAGTAAACGAGATGTTACTAAAGCTCGTGCTTATTTGGAAAAGCACTCAACGCTTCCTGCAGCTTACAATAACATGGGCATTTTATATCTGCTGGAAGGAAACCGTGATAAGGCAGAGGTATATCTTCAAATGGCTGCGGCGACCGGTGTTTCGCAAGCAAGAGAGGCGCTTGAATATTTGAACGAAAATAAATAATATAAGAATATGAAAACAACTATTTATATTATTGTTTGTATCATCCTTTTGTGCTTGCAGGCTTGTAGCAAAGGCCATAATGATCCGTCCAATGAGGTTAACGCATCCTTACAACTTAATATAGCCGGTACCGGTACACATACAAAAGCGACTGCTCCTTCACTTCCATCCGAAGAAGATAAAATTAATACTTTGGCTGTGGGGATCTTTAATGCTGACGGAACAACTAATGTGATTGCTGAACCTACATTGTCGGGTACTGCTGTTTCTAAAATTAATTGTAATCCAGGAACCTGTGATATCATAGTCGTTGCTAATGTTCCGTCGGGAACTTTTATTGGAGTAACTAATAAAACCGAGTTTTTAAATAGGACTATTTCTTTAGATTGTACCACTTCTGAAGGGAAACAACTATCCAATAATCTTCCTATGTCAGGAGAAACAGATGGGGTTACACTGAAAGTAGGATTAATAGCGCAAGCCACAGTTAATCTTTCTCGTTTGGTCGCTAAAGTATCTGTAAATAGCATAAAAACAGCTTTCGATAGTAAAGGTCAGTATGCCAATGCAACATTCAAAACGGATCGGATATTTTTATATAATGCTTGCGGGAGGTCAAAAACGGCTACAAATGATCAAACGATGCCTGATGCACCTGCATGGCTGAGTGGAGGAGTTGTTAACAACGGGGTTTGGGAGAAAGAAACTGAATATTTGCTAGATGAGTTATCTACAGCTCAAAGTACTGTGTCTACTCCTTATTGGTTTTATACATTTTCTAATACCACAAACGGCAGACCAACCAAATTAGTTATATCTGGTTTTTTTGATGCTGACGGCCCTGGTGTAAATTATGGCGAACGGAGAGTGTACTATCCTATTATAGTGAATAAGGCGCAAACGGGGACGGACATAACGGGATCAGGAGGAGGAACATCTACAGTTCTACGCAATCGTGATTATGCAATAGCCGCTACAATAAAAGGGGTAGGTGTTGAAAGTCCCGAAGAAAATATAGAACCGGTGAGCGTACAGCTATCTGTAACAGTTGCTGACTGGGAACTCTCTTTTTTACAAGATGTCGTGATCTATTGATGCATTTAAAGGATAAAAGAAACGATAAGAATGAGCTTCTTCTACAAACATATTTGCTTTTTTATGCTAGGCATGGGGCTGCTGTTACTGTTTTACGGTTGTGTTCGTGAAGATACAGACGGATGTGCTCAATATGCAGTTTCCGTTAAGATAGTTGATGCAGAGAACCATGATATAACATCTACAGGAGCGGTTGTTTCTGTGAATTTGTACTTGTTTGACCAAAACGGATTTCTTAGAATGGTTCCCAAAGGAACATCTACTGATTATCTTATCGGAGAAGCTTCAGATAAAGATTTGACTTTAGTTGCATGGGGTAATTTAGAAACAGATAGTTTAGAAGTGCCGGAGTTACTTGTGGGTACATCCTTGGAAGATGCAAGAATAGCATTGCTTAAGCGTAGTAACGGCAACAATCTACCCTCTTCGGATTTATTCTACAATAGATTAGATTTGAATTCCAATACACGAACATCTGTAAATGGAAGCTCCAATGTCATCGTGTTACAACGATTGGTCGCCGGAATAAGCATAAGGACCAATGCATTGGAGAAATACTTCGGTGCATCTGCAGAAACATGGCACATCATAGTTCACGGTGCGGGTGATTCGCTAAACTTTTTAGGTTGTACAACAGGGAAACAATCCGGTTATGAACCCGAGAATATTTTGAATGCTTCCGGAGATCTTTATGTACCTCCTTTTCGGATCTTTCCGACTGAACAAGATGGCAACCTTACAATAGACTTGTATAGAGGACAAAATAAAGTCTTTTCAACGTCCATGGATGAAGATGGAAATACATTGCGTGCACCAACAGGAAAGATATTAAACTTAAATATTGATTTTTCTTCAGCGCATTCAAAAATAATTGTGACCGTGAGCGATTGGGAAGATATTACTCAAAATACGGATATGTAACTGCTCTATTTATAAAAAGTGATCTTATTACTAAAAACAAAATGATATGAAAAAAAAATCTTTTATTGCATTGTCTGCATTGTTGCTTGTAGCATGTTCCTCAGACAATGAACCGCAAATAGCGAACAATATGGAACAGATGGAAATTAAATTAACTGCTGGTATTGAATCTGTGAATAGCTCTACAAGAGCAGGGGGGATTATTGATAAGGATTATTCAGGAGAGCTGTTATTGTCTTTTGCTCGCATAGACATGGATGCGGATGGTAACTATCCTATAAATGGTTACAAAGGTATCAGTTCTACAAATGCGACTCTTAATGATCAACAAGCATCTTTTTCAACTCCACAATATTACCTTGCTAGGACGGCAAGTAATAGTTCACGTATGGTGTGTTGGTATCCTCAAATAGCTTTAGACGAGACGACTGCAAAAGCTACTTTTGATATTAGTGATGGTGACACGGATGTGATGCTCAGTGAGGATATGTCAGGAAGTAGGAGTACGAATTTCTCTTCATTTACCTTAAAACACTTGCTTACACAGTTAAAGGTCAAAGCATACTCGCCTTCTGCGGTTGTAAGTGAACTTTGGGGAACGATTAAGAAGATTGAGATAGTGGATAGTCCAACTGAATATATAGTCACATTTCCTATTGATGCAACTAGTACTACTTATACTTTTGCTGAAGGAACTACAGTGCAAAATATATCTCTTAAAGGATATATAGAAAAACCGATATCAACAAATCCAGAGATTTTAGATTGTGGTCACATAATGATACCTCCTGCAACAAAAATTATAACACTTAAAATCACGACTGAGAAAGGAGGAGTTTTAGGAGAGACAGAAGTGACAATTCCTTCTTTCAATTATTTGAAGAGCAATGCATACCAGATAACACTAAAATTTAACGGTTCAGATATTTCTCCTACAGTTTCAATTGGTGAGTGGATTGTTGATCCAACTGTGAATGAAATAGATGTTCCATAAATAAGATTCCTGAGGTGAAAAGATTGACTTTGTATCAGTTGTATATACTACCAATAATAGGTTTGTGTTTGTTTTCTTGTAACGCCGAAAATGAAAATGAATATGGTAATAAAACCATTCGTTTTTCATTTGAGGCAATACAAGCAGACATCTCTGCATCTTCGGCTAGTACTACCCGGGCCCAATTGTCAGTCAATTCTACAGTACGTATTCTTGTCTATAAACGTAGTGGATCTTTAAATAATATATCATCAGATACATACGTTGATGAAAACACATATGTAATAGGGAATGATGGTTCTTTGAAGGCTTGTTTGACAGATGAAACTGGAACTAAAACTTCCGACAACGGTACGGATATGGTTTTACTTTCCGGTTGCTATGATTTTTATGCAATTTCGCCAGCCATTAGTGTTACAAGGACTGAAGGGGTGTCTTTGCATGTCTCTCATGGGGTTGACTATGCTACGTCTCTAACAGGAGCAGTTAATGTTAATTCGGAGACTGGTATGCAAAATGTGATGCTTACGACTTTAGATAGGAAATGTAGCAAAATAACGTTTAATATAGATCGTGGCGCAAGCTCAATCACTAATGTTTTGGTTAATTCATTGACGTTGACAAGTATGAGTAGTGGACCTTTAATGGCAATACCTGCTCAGGATTTGCCAAAGGCATCTACTAACGAAACGGAACTTTCGCTTTTAAATACTGATTTCAAAATGGGCAGCAATCCTTGGCAAGCATCAGCATCAGCTATTGTGCTGCCAAAGAGTGATGGTGCAATGGAACTAAGTATGAATGTGAATTTTAACGGTCATACTGCGGCGAGAAATCTAGGACCGGTGCCATTGCCGTCAACTACCTTTGGAAAAGGGAAAGAATATATTTATACACTCAAGCTTTACGGAGATGAGATTGTAGTTGAATTAACATCGATATTGCCTTGGAATGAGGTAGACTTGTCAACAGGTGATTTAGGGGCCAATACCATGCCAACATCGAATTGCTACATTGTTGCTCCTGGCTCATCTGTGGAAATACCGGTCTCACAGGCCAATGAAAGTGTATTCCCTATAGAAGGAGCTACATTGGCTGCTAATGGTAAATACCTGCAACTTCTTTCTACTACTCAATGGAAAGCATCTGTTTTATGGCAAACGGAAACAAACTTAGTAGCTATAGATGAAAATACAATGAATGGTGTTGGATATTCAAGTTTTTTCACGGTTAGGGCTAATGATGCTTCTGTTTATGGAAATGCTGTTGTTGTAATTAAGGATGCTTCGGATAGTGTTTTATGGTCATGGCACATTTGGGTTACAGATTATAACCCAAACTCCACAGATACAGAACACGCTACTATTAGTAACGGACGCAGAGATTATATATTCATGGATAGGAATCTTGGAGCTACATCCGCTACACCAGGCGATATTGGTACGGTGGGTTTGCTTTACCAATGGGGTAGGAAAGATCCGTTCCCTAATAGATCCCAATGGACTAGTACATTAGGAGATATTAGTCTGATACAAAAAACAACGATAACCGGAATTACTCAGTCAATTCGTCATCCGGAACTTGTTATTTATTCATCAACCACTAAAGATTGGTCTGTTTCTGGCAACTATTATTTATGGAATAGCGAATTGGGTAAAAAAACAGCTTTTGATCCTTGTCCACAAGGCTGGCGCGTACCGGTTGATTCGTATGATGGAGGGCAATGTTACCCATGGGAAAAGCTTGTAGTAGCTCAGGGACAATTTCTTTACGCTGACGAAGGGTATGGTGGTGTTTATGAAAATTATGGATATAGGTTCACAAAGAATGGTTCCTTTATTGGTTATTATCCGATTAATGGATATATGAGCGGAACAAAAATATTTGGAAGTGGTGGAAGTTATTGGTCAGCTTATCCATATTATAGTAATCAGGCGAATCTAGGTACTGTTTTTAATTTTATGAATGGTTATGGAGGCACTGGCGGTTCGAACCGAGATATAGCATGTGGTATTAGATGTGTAAAAGAATGAAATTAATAGTATTACAATAATGTATATTTCTAATAAATTATTTCTGTTTCTATTTGTCAACCTAGTTTTTATTTTGGTTCCTGGATGCAGTTGTGATAATGATAATATGGAGAATGCTCCTGTTGTGCAATTACATTTCAATTTAAATCCAATTGAGATGGAGGGGGTTGACGCAGTATCGACTAAAAATAAGAATGAAAGTTGCAACGTGACACTTGGTGGTACGTATAATAATTCAACGACAAGATTTACCGGAGTACTTGATGAGGCTACGATTAAAAACATTTCTGTTTTTCAGTTCAATGGAACAACTGCCGATGCTTTACTCGTGAAAAAAGAGTTTTATGCATTGAGTAGTACTTCTAATATAATCACCACATTAATCGAATCTTCTAATTCGCAAACGGTCTATATAGTTGCTAATGTTGGAGATATTACCGATATTTATTCTACTGGTGCTACGACATTAAGCTCTTTTCAGAATTCTAGTTTTAATTTTAATACAGAATCTCTTTCTTCAGAGTCATTACTTCCAATGATTGGAGTTTATGTGGGAACTACAAAACCTAATGTTTACAATATTGTAATGGAACGTATGGTAGCAAAAGTGAACTTTACTTGTAAAACAGAGCTCTCAGAAGCATCTGAGAGCTTTATTATAAAATCAGTTCGCTTGTGTTCTGTATCAAATAAAGTATTGATGGGAGCTCCTAATCAAACCCCTGTCAACAATGATAGTCATATTGATTGCAGTAGTATTAGCTCATACCCGGAGAATACTAATTTGATTTGGTATATCCCAGAAAACATCCGTGGCTCTGTTGAAACAATCCTACTGCCTGTTGATAAAGGGGAAAAAAGTGCACCTGTAAATAGTACTTATGTCGAAATAGACGGGATTTATCAACTTGCTTCAGGAGCAAAAGAATATATACGATATAGGATATATCTTGGCACTAATCTAACTACCAACTTTGATGTTTTAAGAAATAAGATTTATAAGTTATCCGTCGTTATTAAAGGAATGAATGATTTAGATAGCAGAATCATAGTGCCGCAAAATCTAAGTATTAATAATACGAAGACTCTGTCGACGGCAAATTGTTATGTTGTCAACATGAATAATCATCTGTATAAGTTTAATGCTACAATAATGGGGAACGGGAAAGTGACTCCTGCCGCTATAATTAAAAATAGTAATTCAGATATTATTCAAACAGCTCCTGAAATAAAGCCTTTAACTCTTGCTCCTACTTCAGCATTTGTAATTTGGGAAACCGGGAATAAAGGAGACGTAATTGAAGATGGAAGCGTACAGGTTTTGGATGGGTATGTATTATTTAAGACTGCTGATAATTTGAAAAATGGCAATGCCTTAATCGGAATAAAAGATACTGAAAGTAATACTTTGTGGAGTTGGCATATATGGAAAACCAATTATAATCCGGAAACGGACTATGTTGTTCATGATACTCGTAAAATTGACAGTCTTGACTATCCCGATTATAATCATTCTTATTCACGCTTGTATCGAATGATGAAATATAACTTGGGAACAATAGCTACTGATAACGCTACAAATAATGCAGGTGATTTGGGATTGTTTTATCAGTGGGGTCGTAAAGATCCGTTTGTAGGTGCTGCTGGATGGATAAATGGAGGTTCTCGTATTGAAACATTTAATGCCACGGGCAGTGAATGGCTTGATGGTCGTACTGGTGGAAATGCCATTCAAAGAGAGACAACGGGTAGTGGTGCAAGTGCCACAATTGCATATTCAATTCAGCATCCCACGCATTTTATTTATGCTCCCCCAGATAATGGAGGAATAACTTATGACTGGCTTAATGTTACTGCTTACGCTGATCAGCGTGATAACCTATGGGGTAATCCGAATTATACGGCAAAGGTTCCTAATACTGAAAGTGGTAGTAAGTCTATTTATGATCCTTGTCCGCCAGGCTGGCGTGTTCCTCTGCAGGATAGTTTTACACGCTTTACATTATCAGGACTCAATACGATTTCTCTAACAGAATATAATGTATACCAAAGCGATTTTGATAAAGGATGGTTGTTTTATAGTACGGGTGATGCTTATGGCTCTTATTTTTATTGGGGAGCTTGCGGCTCTCTTTCCTGGAATTCAGGCACTTTGCTTGATGTCAATACGAGTGGCCATTGTTGGACTTCTTCTCCCTATACCTGCAATTCTGTAGCCGGAGGACTTTTGAGCTTCGCTGATACGTACGTACATCCTTTAAATAACGCAAGCCGCGCGTTCGGTATGAACGTGCGGTGCGTCAAAGAATGGTAATGATAAAACCCATGATGTGAATCACGGTTATGTTTGTTTGTTTTGTTTGTAGCCTCTGTGCCAATTGGTACAGAGGCTTTTGCATTTACACTAAATCACCAATTTCATTCAAATTCTTCTCAATGTCCTCATCAGAGAGAGAGAAGTTAGTCAGGTTGCCCGACAAATACTGATCGTAAGAAGCCATATCAATCAGTCCGTGACCCGATAAGTTAAACAGGATCACTTTCTCTTCGCCGGTTTCTTTGCATTTGTTGGCCTCGTTGATGGCAGCAGCAATGGCATGACAAGATTCTGGTGCAGGAATGATGCCTTCGGCACGGGCAAACAGACAACCTGCTTCGAATGATTCCAGTTGTTTGATGTCAACCGCCTCCATAAGTCCGTCTTTCAGCAACTGCGAAACGATAACACCTGCTCCGTGGTAACGCAAACCACCCGCATGAATGTTGGCCGGTGCAAAGTTATGACCCAACGTAAACATAGGAAGTAGGGGAGTATAACCCGCTTCATCGCCAAAGTCATATTGGAATTTACCACGGGTAAGTTTAGGGCAAGATGCCGGCTCAGCGGCTATGTAGCGAGTTTTCTTTCCTTCTAAAATTGTATGCCTCATAAACGGAAACGCAATACCTCCGAAGTTGGAACCGCCTCCGAAACAGCCAATGATCATGTCGGGGTATTCACCCGCCATCTTCATCTGCTTTTCAGCTTCCAAACCGATAATGGTTTGATGCAAAGTGACGTGACTCAGTACAGACCCCAATGTATATTTGCAGTTCGGAGTTGTTTGAGCCAACTCAATGGCTTCCGAAATGGCTGTACCCAAAGAACCCTGATAGTTAGGATGAGCCGTCAGAATGTTTTTGCCGGCTCGGGTCGACATAGACGGAGACGCAGTAACCTGAGCACCGAACGTTTGCATAATGCTTCTGCGATAAGGCTTTTGCTCGTAACTGATCTTTACCTGATAAACAGCAGCTTCCAACCCGAAGACTTTGGCTGCGTATGCTAGTGCTGCTCCCCATTGGCCTGCGCCGGTTTCAGTGGTAATATTGGTAACCCCTTCCTCCTTGCAATAGTAAGCCTGCGCCAAGGCAGAGTTCAGCTTATGAGAACCAATGGGACTTACACTTTCATTCTTGAAATAAATATGAGCGGGAGTATTCAGTTCCTTTTCCAAACCGTAAGCTCTCACTAGTGGAGTGCTTCGATAGTACTTATACATCTCCCTGACTGCTTCGGGAATTTCAATCCACTGATCAGTCTGGTTGAGCTCCTGACGGCTAAGTTCTTCTGCAAAGATCGGATAAAGATCTTCTGCACTTAAAGGTTGTTTGGTGCCCGGATGAAGCGGAGGCATGGGCTTGTTTACCATGTCGGCTTGTATGTTATACCAATAGTGTGGAATTTCCTCTTCGGGAAGTATGAATCTCTTTGTTTTATTGCTCATAATATTATAAATTAAATGAATGTGAGGTCAAAAATAGCAGTTTTTTTTCTGATAACGACTAAAATGCAGCAGAGAATAGTTTTTCAACCGTATTTTCATTATGTTTGTGTAGCCTAAAAACTGTTGAACGAATGAAACTCTATCATAAATACTTCTTATACCAGAATAAACTACTGCAACCCTATATCCGTTCTTTTTTGGCGGCAACCGCAGTGATAACCTACGTTGCGTCCATTGCTTTTTTGTGTGCATTGATTTATCAGTACGGATTTGAACTAACCCCTGAAACCGCCGGCAAACTAAATACTTTGTATAAGGCAGTATGGATTGTGTTTCTTGCAGATATGAGTCTGCATTGGCTATTGGAGTATGCCGATACCCGAAAAAAATACCGTAAGCTAGCATGGGTGCTAAGCATACTGCTTTACCTGACCCTTGTTCCGGTCATTTTTCATCGTCCGGAGGATAATGGTAGCATATTAATGTTTTGGGAAATACTGCACAGCAAGCTTTATCACGTAGTTGTATTGTCTGTTTTGTCTTTGTTGCAGTTATCCAACGGATTAGTTCGTTTGTTGGGCAAGCGTACCAACCCTTCTCTGATTTTGGCCGTTAGTTTTTTTATTATCATCCTCGTTGGCACCGGGCTGCTTATGCTTCCACGTTGTACCATCAGCGGCATATCATGGGTTGATTCGCTCTTTATTTCAACCAGCGCTGTCTGTGTAACCGGATTAACGTCCGTCGATTTAACGACCACATTCACCACCGAAGGTTTTGTCGTTATTTTACTTTTAATACAAATTGGTGGTTTGGGTGTTATGACATTAACCAGTTTCTTTGCGTTGTTTTTTATGGGAAATACCTCTTTGTATAACCAATTGGTGGTAAGAGATATGGTTAATTCAAAGTCGTTAGGTTCTTTACTCTCCACATTGCTTTATACGCTGGGATTTACCCTTGTTATTGAAACCATGGGAATGATAACCATTTGGTTGAGCATACATGGAACCATGGATATGAACTTGGAAGAAGAACTCGCCTTTGCAGTCTTTCATTCTATTTCGGCCTTTTGTAACGCCGGATTCTCCACGCTTCCGGGCAATTTAGGCAATCCGTTAATGATGAATAACCACAACCTGTTCTATGTTTTGATTTCTATTTTAGTGATATTGGGTGGTATTGGTTTTCCTATTTTGGTGAATTTGAAAGAGATTATTTTCTATCGCCTGAAACGTATGACTCAGTTCCTGCTGCGGAAAAATAAAGTTTCTGCCAAGTCGGTTCAACTCTATAATTTGAATACGCGTATTGTAGTAACTATGACCTTTCTGTTATTGGCGGCGGGAACCCTTATTCTATTGGCATTTGAGTGGAACCATGCATTTGTCGGAATGAGCATTGCCGAGAAATGTACCCATGCCTTTTTCAATGCTGCCTGTCCGCGTACAGCCGGATTTTCCAGTGTTGATTTCTCCTTGTTCGGCATTCAGTCTATTTTAATATACATCTTGCTGATGTGGATTGGAGGAGGAGCCCAATCAACCGCCGGTGGTATTAAAGTCAATGCTTTTGCAGTTGTGATATTGAATCTGGCAGCTGTAATCAGAGGCAGTCAACGCGTGGAAGTGCACGGTAGAGAGCTGGCGCATGACTCCATCAGAAGATCCAATGCAACGGTAGTTATGTCGTTGATTATACTTTTTGTGTCCATTTTCCTTTTGTCGTGGCTGGAACCTACTTTACCATTATTATCACTTACCTTCGAGGCTGTTTCTGCATTGAGTACCGTAGGCTCCAGTCTGAATTTAACTCCGCTTTTGCAAGAAAGCAGCAAATTGGTTATAGTCGTACTGATGTTTGTGGGACGTGTGGGACTTATCACCATGATGCTAGGTATTGTGAAACAGAAGAAAAATACGAAGTATAAATACCCCAGTGATAACATCATTATTAACTAGCGAATGGATAATGGCGCAACTTTATGGAAAAACATTTTATTTATAATATGATTTGACTATTTTTGCAATGCATAGCAATTTTAGCCTTAGATGTAAGCCGATTATGTACTTGTGAGATTCGAATGATGAGAATAATATTGAAATGTTTTATAGCTTTAACATTATGGATAGCAGGCACTACTGTCAGGGCCGCCCTAACCAATAACATGTTCAATATTAGGCATATTGGTTATGCCGAAGGCCTTAGTAGTCAACGGGTCTTTTCTATTGTAGAAGACAGCCACGGTGCTATGTGGATTGCTACCAAAACAGGAATAGATCGTTACAATGGGCACATTATAAAAAGCTATACATTGCCTGGCAACTTTTACTATGGTGATTTGGCAGGGCGTAAACTAGGCCTCCTCTACCATGAAAAGTACGGCCTTTGGGCGTATGACCACACCGGAAGAGTTTATCATTATTCCATCGAGAACGATTGTTTTGAACAATATCTCTATTTAGGTGAGTTTATTACGGGCGAAATCATTCTCAATAAGCTCTATCTTGATCACGAAGGAACTTTTTGGTTCGGGCTCAACAAAGGACTTTATAAGAATGATGCGGATAATAACGTTGTTCCTATTGTGCAGCAAAAGTACGTTAACGACATTGTGGTAGTTGAGAAAACACTTTTTATAGGTACTTCTACAGGGGTTTTACAACTTTCATATTCTAACTTAGACAAACCGCGTCAGTTGCTGGGCGGACATGATGTGCAAACACTGTTCTGTGATACGACCAAAAAAGAACTTTGGATAGGCACTTTCAATAGCGGTTTGCTAGTCATGAATTTGAATACACACAGTTTACTTCCTTTGAAGGAGCAGTCTCCTAGTTTTCTTAATCCGGTGCGTGCCATCACCAACTATGACTCACACACCCTGCTCATAGGAATAGACGGCGGTGGTGTATATGTTGTTGATCGGGAACTGAAAAGAGCGCATCTGCTTATGAATACAGAAGATAGTACGGATACCTTTTTACGGGGCAATGGCATCTATGCAGTAACGAGAGATCAACAGGGGAATATCTGGATTGGAAGTTACACAGGAGGGGTATCTATCGCTATCTTATTGAAATATCCTATTACGACTTTGACACACGAAAGAGGGAATCCGCAATCCCTGGCAAACAACAATGTGAATGACATAGAAGAAAATGCCAATGGAGAATGGTGGTTTGCTACTGATCTCGGTATCAGCATTTGGAATAGATCTTCCCGCCAATGGAATCATTGTTTGAAAGGTGCCGTAGCGGTTACGTTGTGCAAAGCCGAGAAGGGTTCAGTATGGGTTGGCACTTATGGAGACGGAGTCTATTTGTTAGATGCTCAAGGGCGTGTCATCCAGCATCTCAGCAAACAACAGGGAGGGCTCACTACCAACCATATTTTCTCTATCAAGCAAGATAGAGATGGAGATTTATGGATTGGAGGGTTAGATGGCAGTCTGCTCATGATGAAAAAAGGAGGAAAAGGCAAACAACTTTATGATATAAAATGGATTCAATCCATTGAAGTGGTTGACCATGACCACATAGCAGTGGCTACCGTAAATGGTTTTTGTTTGGTGAACAAGCGCACAGGAAAGATACGGCGCTATGCCACTGCTCAAGAGTACCACAAACAAAATACGAGTGCCTATATTGTTGCTATGCTTTTCAATGATGACAACACAGTTTGGCTAGGCACCGAAGGCGGTGGACTGAACCTATATGATATGCAAACGCGCCAGCTGAAAACGTTCACCACGAGTGAAGGCTTGCCGTCAAACGATGTGTATAGTTTGCAACGCGACCCAAAGGGACGTTTATGGGTGAGCACCGGAAAAGGACTTGCGCTGATTGATCGCTCTCATGTTGCCAACCTTAATTACGTGGGCGACATAGATAAAGAATACAATAAGTCGTCGTTTGCCCGGCTAGCCAATGGAAAATTTGCCTATGGAAGCACTAATGGCGTTGTGTTTATTACCCCCAATGCAATAACCGGAACCGACTATCAGGCTCCGCTACGATTTACGGGACTCACGGTTGATTACCTTAGTGCCGACGAGGAAAGTAGGTTGCGGCCTGTGATTCACAACATGTTGGCACAAGGTAGGGTTCAACTGGACTATGGCCACAATTCATTTGTTATCACCTTTGAGTCAATTAATTACCGCTTTCAGCGTGACATTGCCTATCAGTATATTTTAGACGGATATGATAAATATTGGAGTGATTTGTCGGTCAACGGCATGGCTCAATACACCAATGTATCTCCGGGTACCTACGTTCTCAAGGTGCGTAGCCTGCGTCGCAGCGATGGAAAGATTATATCCGAACGCACGCTGGTGTTGGAAGTCTCTCAGCCTTGGTGGAATTCCATTTGGGCATGGGTGTTTTATATTTGTGTGCTGGGCACCGTCTTTTATTTCATATTGCGATACAAGAGCAATCAACTTCAGAAGAAATATGATGAAGATAAGATTCGATTCTTCATCAATACGGCACACGATATCAGAACCCCGGTGACACTCGTCATGGCGCCTTTGGAAGACTTATACAAAGAAAAAGGACTTTCGGATAAGGCTCTTTATCTATTAAATCTGGCACGTAGTAATACCCGTAAGCTTAATTCGCTTATTACCCAATTGCTGGAATTCGAGAAGGTCGATACCCGCAAACAACAACTCACGCTAACTCCGTTGAATCTGAATGATATCTTGGCCGAAGAAGTTGCCAGCTTTCAATCTTTCTGCGACAAGAAGCAGTTGCATTTGAGCGTCTCTTTTCCCGATGAGGAGGTATGTGTCATGGCAGATAGGTACCTGGTGGAAATGTTATTGGATAACTTGATTTCCAATGCCTGTAAATACACCAAACCTGAAGGTGCGGTTCAACTGAGCTTAAACTGCACGAAACGTAAAGTCGTGATAGAGGTGAAAGATAACGGTATCGGCATTCCCAAGAAAGCATGGAAACACCTGTTTACAGATGTTTATAGGGCAGACAACGCACTTGATACGCATGAAATAGGTACGGGATTCGGCCTTTTGCAGGTACATCGCATCGTGAAAATGTTACGTGGAAAGATATCTTTTCAATCAGAGGAGGGCAAAGGCAGTGTGTTTACGGTGGTGCTAAAAAGAACGGATTTGATGCCTGTGCCGGCTACCAGCCAACAAACGCTGGCTTCCAGAGAATTGTTACCTGCCGAGGCTATCGACGTTGTAGAATATAAAAGTGAAGAAAAGCAAAGGTCCAGTAAGCAGACGGCTAAAGACACTTTGCTGATTGTGGAAGATCACGAAGCTCTTCGTTATTATCTTCGCAAGACCTTTGAACCGGATTATAGGGTGGTGGAAGTACCCGATGGCAACGAGGCTCTTTCTTTCCTGGCCAACGAGTACCCCGATTTAATTTTGTCTGATGTTATGATGCCGGGAATACAGGGAGATGAACTCTGTAAATTGGTCAAAGACAATCCCGATACGTCAGGCATCCCATTTATTCTGCTAACGGCAAAAGTCAACCATGATGCAGTGATTGAGGGACTAAAGAAAGGAGCCGACGATTACATACCCAAACCTTTTAGTACGGAGATTCTGAAAATGAAGGTACAGGGCCTGATTGAAAATAGAAAGAGGCAAAGAGATTTCTTTATGAGACAGGCTATAACGCAGGTTGAAGCACACAGAAATCAGTTCACTAGTCAAGAGAGCATGGAGGAAGCTGAAATAACAGAGACTCGTAGTGACAAGGAAGAGCCCATGCAGGTGAATTCCATGTCTGAAAGCGATCGTCAGTTTGTGATACGCGCCACTCAACTGGTTATAAACAACATAGATGTAACGGACTTTAATATAAACATGTTATGCCAGGAAATGGCTATGAGCAGAACGCTCTTTTATAGCCGGCTTAAATCATTGACAGGTAAAGCACCGCAAGAATTCATCCGCATCATCCGACTGCAAAAGGCTGCTGAGTTATTGAAAGAAGGTAAAAACGTAACTGAAGTTGCAGTTGAAACAGGATTTGTAAACACTAAATATTTTAGTTCTTTATTTAAAAAGCAGTTTGGTACCCAACCAAGCAAGTACCAACAAAATGATTCTTCTCAGTAATACTTTGAGGCTCTTATTTCTGTCACCCTTAGTTAAAAGCTGTTTTTAAGAGGTTTGAAGGCAAAATTGTCTGCAATCAAACCTTTAATGTCAGCTATCAATCCATTGATTTTATCCACTCTTACCAACTTTGTACCCGGCTTTAAGACAAAGTGGTTCTTAAAGGATAAGTTTAACTAAAATACTATTATTATGAAAAAGGTAACAGCCTTATTGTTATTGTCAGTGTGTTCCATACAGCAATCCTGCTCATCGAACGATATTGATTTAAACCCCAACGAACAACAAGAAAAGACTGTTTTCAAAGAAGAATTCGACTCCTTTAATGCTAACGTATGGACGAAAGAAGTGCATGAAGCCGGGTGGACAAACCAGGAACTGCAAGCATACGATGAGGCGCATGTGTCAGTCGGTAAAGACGATGGTAAATCAGTGTTAATTCTAACAGCCGAACGTAAAGGCAACAAAATCATTTCCGGACGGGTAAATTCCAAAGGGAAAAAGAGCTTTAAATACGGAAGGATTGAAGCCAGCATCAAAATTCCCAAAACAGCCAACGGCTTATGGCCGGCATTTTGGATGATGGGAGACAATAATAAACCTTGGCCGCAATGTGGCGAAATTGACATCATGGAGATGGGTGAACACGGAGGTATTGCTTCGGGAACTACCGAAATTCAGGTGAACACTGCAATTCATTATGGAATCGATGCCGGCACCGGGCATAGGCAAGAATACCATTTAGCAAATGTCGCAAGCAGTTTGCAAGATGGCAAGTATCATACCTATTCATTAGACTGGAACGAAAATACTCTCACTATAGCCATAGATAACATGACACTGCATTCTTTCGATATCAGCAAAGATAGCGGACGCTATGATTATTTCCATGACAATTTCTATATGTTGTTTAATCTCGCTGTGGGCGGTTCTTTCACCGGAATCACCAACATCAATGATATTACAGCATTGAAAGATGGAGAGAAGGTGAACATGTATATTGACTGGGTGAAAATCTTTTATTAATCTTTATTATACATTCTATGAAAGTAAGAATTTGTAAGTACACGTTGTTCTGTGGTACACTGTCTCTCTGTCTGTTGGGAGTTGTTCCGCAAATGAAAGCAACAACCAAACTTAATGATTTAGCAGTTGTACAACAAGCCAACAAAGTAACGGGAACTGTGAAAGATGCCCTTGGCCCGATTATCGGGGCATCTGTTATGGAGAAAGGAACCAGCAACGGAACCATAACGGATCTGGACGGTAAGTTTAGTCTGAACGTTCGGTCCGGCGCTACACTTGTTATCAGTTATGTAGGATACAAACCCAAAGAAGTGAAGGCTTCTCAAAGTTCTTTGAACATTGTACTCGAAGAAGATAGTAAGATGCTTAGCGAGGTGGTGGTTACCGCATTGGGTATCAAGAGAGAGCGTAAGGCGTTGGGTTATGGAATCGATGAAGTGAAAGGTGATGCTTTCACGAAAGCAAAAGAAACCAACGTGATTAACTCCATGGCAGGTCGCGTACCGGGACTGGTTGTGAGCCAGACTGCGGGCGGACCGGCCGGATCAACTCGTGTTATTCTGCGTGGTAGCACTGAGATGACAGGTAATAACCAACCTCTGTATGTGATTGATGGTGTGCCGCTTGATAACACCAACTACGGAAGCGCCGGCACATCGGGAGGATTCGACTTAGGTGATGGCATTTCGAGCATTAACCCCGATGACATTGAGAATATGTCGGTTCTTAAAGGACCTGCAGCAGCTGCTCTTTACGGTAGCCGTGCCAGTCACGGTGTTATCTTGATTACCACCAAGAAAGCCAATGGCAAAGAGAAACTGACTGTAGAGTATAACGGTACGCTGACTTTTGATACACAGCTGGCCAAGTGGAACGACGTACAAGATGTTTATGGTATGGGTAGTAACGGTACTTATAGCATTGATGCGGTGTCAAACACTAATAAGAGCTGGGGCCCTAAGGCCGACGGAAGCAACATGCTGAAGTATTTTGATGGAGTTGAACGTCCTTATCTTATCATACCCGATAATGCCTCGGAGTTCTTTCGTACAGGACTTACCGCAAGTAACACCGCTATAATCGGTGCAACCAATGGCAACACAGGTGTGCGATTTACTTATACTGACATGCGCAACAAAGATATTGTACCAAAGACTCACATGAGTCGTGATATTTTTAATCTGCGTGCCAATACTTCTTTGGCTCATGTTGACTTTGACTTCAGCGCTAACTACACGCGCGAGAATGTGAAGAATCGTCCGGCATTGGGTGATAGCAAGTCGAACATTGGTAAGAACCTGATGACACTGGCCACTACGTATGACCAAGAGTGGTTGAAAACTTATCAGGATGAAAGGGGTGAGTATGCCAACTGGAATGGTATGGATCCGTATAATGTGAATCCTTACTGGGACATCTACAAGAATTCAAATGACTCTAAAAAAGACCAATTCCGTTTTAACGGTAAAGCAGTTTGGAATATCAACAAACACCTGAAGGTGCAGGGAACTGTTGGTACTGAACTCAATTGGTTCATCTTTGAAGATTATAAAGCGCCTACAACACCGGGCTATGAAGCCGGACGCTTACAAAATAGTAACTTCCGAAACCGGATGTACAATTTTGAAGTGCTTGGTCTTTACAACAACAGCTGGGGCGATTTTGATTTCAATGGTACCTTGGGTGGAAGTGTGTATAAGGTGAACAACCTGACAACTTTGACTACTGCCAAAGACATGCAAATTCGTGATGTGGTGGCTCTGATGAGTTTCAATGAAATCAGTATAGAACAGAATAGCTATCGCAAGCAAATTAATTCTGTTTATGGAGCGGTCAACGTAGGATGGAAACACATGCTTTATTTGGATGCAACTTTGCGCGGCGACCAGTCATCTACTTTGTCTGTTGACAATAACGTGTATGTGTATCCTTCTTTTTCGGGTAGCTTTGTGTTCTCTGAATTAACGAAATTAGGCGATTTAATGCCTTACGGAAAACTACGTATGTCATGGGCGCAAGTAGGTAGTGATACGGATCCTTATCAGTTAGGGCTTGTTTACACCAAATCGAAGTTCGCGTATCCGGGGTATACCATCGGGTCTATTTACAACAATACAATTCCCAACAAAGACCTGAAGCCAACCAAAACCAACTCGTTTGAAATGGGTCTGGAAATGAAATTCCTGAAAAACCGCATCGGACTTGACGTTACTTACTATACACAAAGCAGTAAGAATCAAATTATGGGTATGGCCAGTTCATGGACATCCGGTTACACTTACCGTTTGATTAATGCAGGTGAGATTCAAAATAAGGGTATAGAAATTGCGCTTAATACGCGCCCCATTCAGGTTAAAGATTTCTCTTGGGATTTGAATCTGAACTTCTCGAAAAACAGTAACAAGGTAAAGAAACTTGTTGATGGTATGGATATGTTTGAATTAGAAAAAGCTCCTTGGCTTGATGTGCAGGTTGCTGCGAAAGTGGGTGAGAACTTCGGCTCAATTGTAGGACCCGATTTTAAACGAAGCCCTAACGGCGACGTGCTTATTAGTGCTCAAACCGGTTTGCCCGAATATGATAAAAGCAACCATGTGCTAGGTAATGCTTCGTGGGACTGGACAGGAGGTGCTTCTACTACCTTGACTTACAAAAATCTTTCTCTTTCGGCTATTTTTGATGTGAAAGTAGGTGCCGATCTCTACTCCATGTCGGCTCGTGCTGCCTATGAATCGGGTAAGAGCAAAGAAACACTTGCCGGCCGTGAAGAATGGTATATGTCCGAAGAACAACGCCAGGCTGCCGGTATTGCCAAAGGTTCTGCCGCATGGAAACCAACTGCGGGCTTCGTAGCTCCCGGCGTTATCGATAATGGTGATGGTACTTATCGTGCCAACGATATTCGCATCAATCCCGAAGATTATTGGATGAGTGTATCTCGTAATGCTCCTTCTATGTTTATTTATGACAATTCGTATGTGAAATGTCGTGAGCTCACATTGAGCTATAACGTGCCCAAACTATGGCTGAAAGACGTGGTGAAAGGTTTGACCCTCTCATTTGTTGCGCGTAATCCATTCATTGTCTGGAAGAACATTCCGAACATAGATCCGGATTCTAATTACAATAACACAACCGGTATGGGTATGGAATATGGTTCGTTGCCATCGCGTAAAAGTTACGGTTTCAACGTTAACGTGAAATTTTAAGGAGACCTCAAATTTAATTCACATATAAAGAAAATATACAATGAAACATTATCAATCATATATTATAATGATATGGGTGGCATGTGCTGTGTTCTTCTCTGCGTGTAGTGATGAATACATGGAAAAGATGAATACCGATCCGTCAAAAGCAGCCACCATTGATCCGAATGCACAGCTTACTACGGCACAGTTGCAGACTTACGGTGATCTCGGTATGGTAGAAATTTACCGTAACTATCTTTATGCATTCAATCAACATCTGATGGGATGTTGGAATACTACGAACTATGGTGGTAGGCACACAGTGGATAATAGTGAGATGAGTCGCATTTGGACCTCCTTTTATCCCATGGCCATTAAAAACATTACAGATGCACAGCATCGTACTGCCGATGATGCTAAAAAGGTAAATATCAACTCGGTTTTACGCGTGTACAGAGTCTATCTGATGTCAATTATTACGGATATTTATGGTGATGTGCCTTACAGCGAGGCCGGAAAAGGTTTTATCGAAGGCAAATACAATCCTAAATACGATAAACAAGAAGATATATATAATGATTTCTTCTTGGAGTTGACTGCTGCTGTTGCCAATCTGGACGCTAGCAAGGATCCAATTACGGGGGATGTGATATTCAACGGTGATGTTGCCAAGTGGAAGAAGTTAGCCAACTCTCTTCGCCTGCGTTTTGCCATGCGAATTTCGAATGCTGCTCCTCAAAAGGCTCAAGAGGAATTTGAAAAAGCCATTCAGGCTGATGGCGGTATCTTTGAAAATGCCGACGATGACGCGCTTATAAAATACATGGATATATCGTTCAGTTTCGGGCAAGAGGCGTATTCTGATTATCGTGGCAATGCGTTGTCGCAATTGCTTTTTGGTAATGATCCCGCTAACAATCCCAGTTATTTATGCTCTACCTTGTTTAACCAGCTCAACAATACCGGCGACCCGCGTACTTTCAGAATGGCACGCTTCTATTATGATGGACTTATGAGTTCAACAAGTCCTGCTAACCGTGTTGACCTCACGGATGAGATGATAACCAAAAACATCAAGTTTCAGCCACGCGATCCGGGTGCTTACTCTTGGGAACCATGGCCTACGGGATATGACAGCGATGTTTTAAAAGAACTCGCCAAGAATAATGCGGCCGTAAATCCGAGTGTAGCCCGTGAAACGGAGCCTAAGCTGGCCAATAATTTCCTTAAAGGAAGTAATCCGGGTGTGGTAATGACTTCTGCAGAGGTGAAATTCTTGTTGGCTGAGGCTAAGTTGAAAGGATGGAATGTGGGTAGCGCATCTGTAAATGATCTCTACAAACAAGGCGTGCGTGCTTCAATGGACTTTCTGACCAAAAGTTATGGTTGCCCCGCAGTATCCGACGAAGATTTTAATGAGTTTATGCAAAAGAACGGAATCGGTTATACCAATGAACAAAAGAAAGAGGCTATCAATACACAAGCCTGGATTCTTCACTTTACCAATCCTGCTGAGTGCTGGGCCAACGTGCGTCGTTCTGGTTATCCTAAATTGAAATCGCCCGAAGCTTACGGATTTGGACAATTCCTGACCGGAGGTGCCGAAATCCCTGTGCGTCTTTGCTATCCCGTACTCGAATCGTCATACAACAAGGAGAGCTATAATGAAGCATTGAGCCGTATGGGTGGAACCGATAGCTGGTACACACATGTATGGTGGGATAAAGATATTACGGAATAACGATAACAATAAATAAGAGCAAATATGAAAAAGATATATTTTATGCTGCTTGCCATGCTTGCTATGAATTTTGTATTCACAGCTTGTAGTGACGAAGCGCCCTTCTCAACGGCTACGCCAAATGATGAACCACGAATACTCGATCCGGTGTTTCCGGATCGTGTAAACGGAAATTTACCCACCGTTGCCAATATCAGTCGGGATGCCAATTTTACAATGAAGCTGACAGTTACACCGGCCGACTATTGCACGGTTGCGTGGCAGCTTGACGGTACTGTAGTTCATACCGGTACAGCACTTGATATGAATCTCAAAGCCGGAACATATAACCTGAAGGTTGTTGTTTCAACAGAAGCCGGTAAATCAACCTATCGCGAAGGTATTGTACAGGTTAATCCGCTGACTGATGATCCGTGGGCAACGGAAGTCGGGTTCGAACGCATGATTGCTCCGGGGGCTAAAGCACGTCTTTATGGTACCAACCTGGACAAAGTAAAAAGCCTCGTGATTGGTGGTAAAACCATACCTATTGATGCTTTTGTTGCCGCTGAAGATCAGAGTTATATTGAATATGTTGTGCCTGCTGATTTGGCTGAAGCCGATTATCGCGTGGTTTTGGTTGATGCCGATGGTAATGAATATGGTGGCAATGTAGTGAAGGCAACTAAGCTTGCACTGATTACTTCGGGGGCTAGTAGAACAAATGCTAACAGAGAGTGGACCATGACCGGTATCAATCTGGATCAGATTGCTTCATTTACATTTGACGGTAAGGTCATTACAGAGTTTACGAAACAATCTGCAACGGAAATAGCACTGATATGCCCTGCTTTGTCAGACGGAGATTATAAGCTGGTAGGCAAGACAAAGGGTGGAGAAGATGTACAGTTCTATAGTACCCAAGGAACAGGCGTTGAACAGGTGGTTACTGTTTCTTCCAAAGTCGTTCTTTGGCAAGGACACCACTATGTTTCATGGGATCTTCCGGATGAAAGTCCGAATAAGACTTTTAATTTGATCGGGGCAAATGCGTTTGATCAGATAAAAGCAGGTGCTGTTATGAGCATACATTATTCTGTGGCACCTGAAGCCGAATATCATCAGTTGCGCACAACAAGTGGTTGGTGGAATGATTTGGTTGGTACTTCGGTGATAGAGTTTTCTACAGATGGTGTAAAGGAGATACAATTAACGCAAGACATTCTGAATCAAATTAAAGAACAGGCCGGATTCCTTTGTGTGGGACATGGATATTACGTTGATATGGTGACTTTACAGTAATAATCACCTGAAATATAAATAACTTCAATTATGACAGTAAAAAGAATAATAAACATTTTAATATTAGTTACAACGGCTACCTGCTCTATGCAGGCAGCCGCTTCTGTCCGTAAAAAAGATGTCCGAACAGAACAAAAGATTGAAAAAGTTCTTTCAAAGATGACGTTGGATGAGAAAATTGGTCAAATGACAGAGCTTTCCATCGATGTATTGGGAAGTGTTGTCAATGGCGAATTCCAACTGAATAAGGATAAACTGCATGAAGCCATCGGGAAATTCAAAGTAGGATCTGTACTGAATGCTCCGGGACCTGTTGCACAAAGCAGAGAGAAGTGGCAAGAGATTATTGGCGAGATACAGTCTGTGTCAATGAAAGAAATAGGTATTCCGTGCATTTATGGACTAGATCAGAATCACGGTACTACTTATACGCTTGATGGTACTTTTTTCCCTCAAAACATCAATGTAGGCGCTTCGTTTAACCCTCAATTAGCTTACGAAGCTGCACGTATTACCGCGTATGAAACACGTGCCAGTAATTGTCCGTGGACTTATTCTCCGACGGTAGACATGGCACGAGACCCGCGTTGGCCTCGTGTGTGGGAGAATTATGGTGAAGACTGCCTGGTAAACTCAATAATGGGTAGTTTTGCGGTGCGTGGTTTTCAGGGAGATGATCCTAATAACATTCCGGCCGACCGTATTGCTACGTCGGTGAAACACTACATGGGTTATAGCATGGCGCGCACAGGTAAGGATCGTACACCGGCTTATATTCCCATCTCTGAACTACGTGAAAAATGCTTCGCACCTTTTAAAGAGTGCATTGAGGCAGGAGCCTTGACTATTATGGTGAATAGCGGCTCAATAAACGGAGTACCGGTACATGCCAATTATGATTTGCTTACTCAATGGCTGAAAGAAGATTTAAAATGGGACGGTATGTTGGTAACCGATTGGGCCGATATCAATAACCTTTATACGCGTGAGCACATTGCTGCCGATAAAAAAGAGGCTATTCAAATAGCTATTAATGCAGGAATAGACATGGCAATGGAACCGTATGATCTTAATTTCTGCACCTTACTAAAAGAACTTGTACAGGAAGGCAAAGTGCCCATGAGTCGTATTGATGATGCTGTTCGTAGGGTTCTCCGCTTGAAATTTCGCTTAGGACTTTTCGATCGACCTAATACTCAATCTGCTGATTATCCGCTTTTTGGAAGTCGCGAACATGCTGAGGTAGCCCTTCGCACGGCAGAAGAATCACAGATTTTGTTGAAGAATAAAGATAACATATTGCCGCTTGCATCTGGTAAAAAAATGCTGGTGACAGGTCCTAACGCTAATTCCATGCGTTGTTTGAATGGCGGGTGGAGTTACACGTGGCAGGGACATCTGGCCGATAGGTTTGCCGGTAAATACAATACCATTTATGAAGCATTATGCCATAAATTCGGTTCAGGAAATGTTTCTTTAGAACAAGGCGTTACTTATAAACCCGAAGGCAGTTACACAGAAGAAAATGAGCCTGAAATAGAGAAAGCTGTTGAGGCTGCCCGTAATGTGGATGTTATCATTGCTTGCATTGGCGAGAATTCGTATTGTGAAACACCCGGTAATCTTTCGGACCTTGCTATTTCTGCTAATCAGCGTGAGTTGGTAAAAGCGCTGGCTACCACAGGTAAGCCTATTATTCTCATACTAAATGAGGGAAGACCTCGTATCATCAGTGATATTGAGCCTTTGGCTAAAGGCATCATCAATGTTTTGTTGCCCGGAAATTACGGTGGCGATGCATTGGCTAACATAATAGCCGGTGATGTAAATCCCAGTGCTAAGATGCCTTATACCTACCCTCGCAATCAAGCAGAACTAACTACCTATGATTACAGGGTGAGTGAAGAAATGGATAAGATGGAAGGTGTTTATGATTATGATGCGGTTGTCTCGGTACAATGGCCGTTTGGATTTGGCCTGAGTTATACCTCTTTTGAATATCATAATTTCCGAGTTAATGCAAATTCATTCACGGCGGATGACGAATTACACTTCTCTGTAGATGTGACCAACCGTGGCGCCCGTGCAGGAAAAGAAGCTGTGATGCTATTTAGTCGGGACCTGGTGGCATCGCTGACTCCCGAGAATCGCAGGTTGAGAGCTTTTGATAAAGTGGAGCTACAACCCGGTGAAACAAAAACTGTTACACTATCTATTAAGGGTAGCGATTTGGCTTTTGTCGGTGCAGATGGAAAATGGGTGTTGGAAAAAGGTGATTTCCGTATGCAGAGCGGTAATCAGACACTGAATGTGACGTGCAGTCAGACTAAGAAATGGATGACACCTAATAGATAAGTAGCGAAAAAAGAATACTCAATGATGGAATTTAGCTAAGCTTTTAATCGTCTTAGGTATTTGGACACTAATATTATATCCTTTTTTATCTTGTTCATCAGGATAAAAAAGGATATATTTGTTTTATCAACAGCCTTAAGGATGATTACCGGAGCGGTAAAACAGAAAATGAACATCATTAATTAGTAAGTATGAAATACATAGTTTTGGGTTTAGGAGACTACGGACGAGTATTGTCTGAAGAGTTAGCTTCGTTGGGGCATGAAGTCATTGGCGCTGATATAAGCGAGAGTCGTGTTGATGCCATCAAAGACAAGATTGCGACAGCTTTTGTGATGGATGTCACCGATGAAATGTCACTTTCCGTTCTCCCTTTGAATAATGTTGATGTTGTTATTGTTGCTATCGGTGAGAATTTTGGTGCGTCGGTGCGTGTCGTTGCTTTGTTGAAACAGCGAAAAGTGCAACACATCTATGCGCGTGCCATCGATGACGTGCATAAGGCTGTTTTGGAAGCTTTCGGATTGGAACAGATCCTTACTCCTGAAGTTGATGCGGCTCATAGTTTAGTGGAAAGACTCGATTTCAGCACGCATGTGGAGACTTTCAGGATTGATAGTGAGTATTGTGTAATGATGTTTCGGGTGCCACCAAAAATGGTTGGCTTTTTGGTTAGCGAGTTGAATCTGACTCAAGAATTCGGTCTGAGACCCATTTCCCTGAAGCGAGCAGGGAAGGTGACTAATTTCCTCGGTATTTCATTAACCGAATGCCATGTGGTGACTGAATTAGCGGAAGATACCCGTATTCAGGAAAACGACGAATTGGTATGCTATGGAAAATATCGAGATTTTCGAAGTTTTTGGAAAGCACTCTGATTATTAAGCTGAAATGAATTGTTTCTAACCAAATCTAATACGAAATTCAATGACTGTGACAAAGGATGATTTAGCTCTTTTTAATCAGTTTTTTGCTGATTACCAGCAAAGGTACATTCGTTTTGCGGTAAGCTACATTCGCGAAGTCACAATAGCGGAAGATATTGTGATCGACTCTATGATGTATTACTGGGAAAACAGAGCGAAACTGCCTCCTGATGCAAATATCCCTGCGTACGTATTGACTATTGTGAAAAACAAATGCCTCAATTACTTAAAGCATGTTCAAGTACAACAAGATGCTTTTGCTGAGATGACTGAACAGGCTCAATGGGAATTAAACACACGCATATCAACGTTAGAAGCATGTGAACCGGATGAGCTATTCAATCATGAGGTACAAAACATTGTGGGTGCAGTTCTCTCCAAACTACCGAAAAATACACGTAAGGTCTTTACGCTGAGTCGTTACGAAAATAAATCTCACAAGGAAATTGCCGCTGAACTTAACATCTCTACCAAAGGAGTGGAATTTCATATTACCAAAGTTAATAGGTTGTTGAGACAGGCATTGAAAGATTATCTGCTCTATTTTCTATATTGGTTTTTTCTCGGCTGAAAAATAAATCACATTTCTTACTAGGGATATTTATTAATGAATTGCTATTATAATATATGGGTATGATAGGTATAGATAAAGAAGTATTATATCGTTTCTTCAATGGGCAGACGATGCCGGAAGAAGAGGTTAAAATAAGGGAGTGGATGGATGAGTCTGATGAAAATCGAAGAGAATTCTTTCATGAAAGAAAGCTGTTTGATCTGATGATTTTGAATGGGCAGACACCAGACAGGCCGACTCTAAAAATAAGTTTCTTCAAAAAACGATTTTTTATTGAAACGTTAAAAATGGCATCGGTTATAACAATCGCTTTTGTTTTGGGATTTTTGTATTTCAAATCAACACATACTGCGAATGAAAAAGTAGCGATGCAAACGGTGCAAGTTCCATACGGTCAGCGTGTTAACCTGATTTTATCGGATGGAACAGTGGTTTGGTTGAATTCCGGTTCACGTATGACGTATCCGGAGTCTTTTAGTACAGGAAAAAGAGAAATCAACTTAGATGGTGAGGCTTATTTTGAGGTTGCACACAACAAAGAAAAGCCTTTTGTGGTTAAGACGCATTTATATGACATTGAGGTGCTTGGTACAAAATTCAATGTAGATGCATATTCTAAAGAGGGTAGCTTTGAAGGTGCTTTGCTCGAGGGGAAAATAAAAATTACGCGTGAAGGAGAAAATAGAACGTTGATTTTAAATCCGTCTTACAAGGCTGTGATGGAAAATAACCATTTGATAGTGAAAGAAATAGAAGACTATGATGTGTTTCGGTGGAAAGAGGGTTTAATCTGCTTTAAGCAAGAAACATTTATCGATATACTCAAAAGTTTTCAAAAATATTATGACTTGAAAATTGTTATTGAAAACAGCAAACTCTCTAATCCGGTTATTACAGGGAAGTTCAGACTTTCTGATGGGGTTGAGTATGCGTTACGGGTATTGCAGAAGGATGTCAAATTTAAATATAAAAGAGATGTAGATAATAATATTATATATATTCAATAGAATTAATTTATTTGTTAACCTTTAATGTTTTGGCCTATGTAAAATACAGATCGTAAAAAAAATGTCGGCAGTACTGCAATACCACCGACACCAGACTAAAATCATTCCCGTAAGGGATAATATTAATCACACTTAAATGCAAAGATATGAAAAACATTCATTTCATGGATTTTTATACCATAAAAAATCCATCTCTTATCCATTTATTTAAAGTCATGAAAATTACACTTTTTTTGCTTTTTCTTTGTACTTTCTCTGCATTTGCAGTAGATGCACATTCTCAAAATGCAAGAGTCACAATTCATAAGGTTCAGGTTCCTCTCGAAGACATCCTGAATGAGATTGAAAGTCAAACTGACTATCTTTTTCTTTACACCAATGAAATTGATGTGGATAAAAAAGCTACCGTAAAGGTGAAGAGTCAACCTGTTTCTCAACTGTTGAACGGTTTGCTTGCCAAATCGGGTATCACTTATCAAATGGAAGGCACTCACATCATACTTTCCGAGAAGAAAGTCGAAGAACACCAGGCTCTTCCCGATAAAATTAAAGTAACTGGAACAGTCAAAGATGCAAATGGCGAGGGTATTATTGGCGCAAGTGTCGTGGAAGAGAATACCACAAACGGTACCATAACAGATATCTCAGGAAATTTCGTATTAACGGTGTCGGATAACGCTGTTGTAAAAGTATCTTATATTGGATATGTAGCTCAGCAAGTAAAAGCGGTGCAAGGTAAACCTTTAAACATTGTACTGCGTGAAGATACTAAAACGCTTGATGAGGTGGTTGTTATTGGTTATGGCATTCAACGCAAAGGAGATGTCACAAGTTCTGTTGCCAGTATTAAATCGGAGGACTTTAGTAAGGGAGCCGTTAAAGACGTTGGACAACTAATTCAGGGTAAGGTAGCCGGTTTGGCTATAACAAACCCAAGTGGTGACCCGACTTCGGGTACCCAGATAAAATTACGTGGTACAAATACTATTGGAGGTGCAAATACCGATCCTCTTGTTTTGATAGATGGAGTACCTGGCTCACTAAGCACCGTTGCACCCGAAGATGTTGAAAGTGTTGATGTGTTGAAAGATGGTTCGGCAGCAGCTATTTATGGTACCCGGGGCACTAATGGGGTGATTCTGATTACCACTAAACAGGCCAAAGGTGCTCAGATCAATTCTGTTGAATATAACGCCTACGTCAGTACTTCGCAAATAGTCAAGAAGCTAGATATGCTTACTGCCGATGAGTTTAGAGCTATGTATCCTACTGAAGATCATGGTGCAAATACAGATTGGCTGGAAGAGATAACGCGTACACCACTTACGCATGTGCACAATCTATCCCTGCAGGGCGGAAATTCATCTACTAGTTACATTGCCAATTTGAATTACAAATCCGGTCAAGGTATTATGCTGAAGTCAGGCATTGAAAGCTTTCAGGGGCGTATTGAAATTTTGCATAAGATGTTTGATGGTAAGCTACAGCTGAAGTTTGGAATGATAGGGAAAAAGAACCAATTTTCATCAACCAGCAGTGCCGGTAGTTTTAATGGATATACTTATCGACAAGCTATTTTGAGAAATCCAACTGATCCTGTGAAGAATGAAGATGGAACATGGTATGAAAACCTGAATAAGTTTGAATATGAGAATCCTGTTGCCCGATTAGAAGAATCTACAGGAAATGTTAAGAATACTGAGATGAGATATCTAGGCAATATAATATATAATCCGCTCAAAGATCTGAAACTGACTGCCATGATGTCTTATGTCCGTTCGAATAGAAACCACGGATATTCGGAAAGTCTGGAACACATCTCAGCTTTGAGGGATGGTTATTTCGGATGGTCATCTGTTGGAGCCAATACGCGCATGGAAAAACTTTTCGAATTAACGGCACTATACAGTAAGTCTATTAAAGATCATAAGTTTTCTGTTCTTGGAGGATATAGTTACAATGAAACAGATTACGAAGATATGTATTTCGCCAATTATGGTTTCCAAGATGATTACTTTGGTGGTTGGCATAACATAGGTATCGGTTCTGCTCTGAAATTAGGAAAGGCCGATGCCAGTTCTTCTAAATCAACAACTAATTTGGTTGGTTTCTTTGGCCGTGCAACTTATTCTTATTTAGACAAATATTTATTAATGGCCAGTTTGAGATATGAGGGAGCCAGCCAATTATGGGGTACTGATAATGAATGGGGAATTTTCCCATCGGTATCTTTGGGATGGAGAATCACGCAAGAGGCCTTTATGAAAGAACAACGTTTGTTTGACGATTTGAAATTGCGCGTAGGTTATGGAGTTACCGGTTCGCAACCGGCCAATCCGTTTCTCGGCATTGCCATGTTGAAATATGATAAGTATGCTTACGTAGATGGGAAGTGGGTGCAGACTATTGTTCCTGCTTCTAATGCCAATCCGGATTTGAAATGGGAAGAAAAAAGAGAAACGAATATTGGTCTTGATTTTACCATGCTCAAAGGGCGACTCTCTGGTACAATTGATTTGTATAACCGCGATGTGGAAGGTTTGATTTACAACTATACGGTTCCAACTCCTCCTAACTTTTATCCTACTACGACTGCCAATGGAGGTAAGATGCAGAATAGAGGTATCGAAGTCCTTTTAAATATTGTTCCGGTTATAGCTAAAGATTTTGAATGGAATACTACTTTCACTTTTTCTACAAACTCTAATAAATTAAAGAGTTTGGACGGTAGTGTCTTTAAAACTGATTACGACTATTTTGATACCGGATGGTTGGCCGAACCGGTAAAGACTTCCTCTCACCGCGTACAGGTAGGCGAAAAGATTGGTAACTTCTGGGGATTTAAGGTTGTCGATGTGGATAATAACGGCAAGTGGATTTATGAAGACAAAGACGGTAAATTGGTTCCGTATGATGAGTTTTCCCGTGCTCCGGAAGAAAAGAAAATCATAGGCAATGGTTTGCCGCAGATGTATGCCGGTTGGAATAACTATATACAGTATAAAAACTTTGATTTAAGTATTTCTATGCGTGGTGCATTCAATTTCGATATTATTAATGAAGCACGTATGTACTATGAAAACTCAAAGAATAGCCGACTGGAGAATCGTCTCCAATCAGTAAATAACAAGATATTTGGAAAAACGATGCTTAGCAAAGAGGTGGATCCCGAATTTAATAGTTATTACGTAGAAAAGGGCGATTATTGGAAAATAGATAACGTAACTCTTGGATATACATTGAAAAATGTAGGAAAATATATAAAATCCATACGGTTGTACGGTTCCATATTAAATGCTTTGACTATAACGGGGTATGACGGTGTTGACCCGGAAGTAAGTGCTTCTGGTCTGAATCCGGGCTATGATAGTCGAGATCAATATCCTAGTATCAGGTCGTTTACCTTTGGTGTTGGATTTAAGTTTTAATTTTAAAAATCAAAGCAATGAAAACAATTATATATAGAGGGCTAATTCTGCTGATTTTGTTTAGCACGGTACAAGCTTGTACAGAATTGAAAGATGATAGTTATGGTAATGTTGTTTCTTCGCAATATAATCCTAAGACAGAAGCTGATGTAAGCTATTTGGTTAATGCCGCCTATGTGCCCTGGCGGGAAACAATGTTGCTATGGAACGGAGTAGTCAGGGGACAAGAGTTGTGTGCGGATCAGGATGTTATTCCTGCTCGTGGTAATGGCTGGGTAGATGGTGGTATTTATAAAAGATGGCATCAACATGCATGGACAACAGATGATGATTCTGTGTTGCAACCGTGGTCCAGAACCTATACCGGTATAAACACTTGCAATAGGTTGCTTTCTCAAATAGAAGACGGAATCATTAATGTTTCCGGTGAAACCAAAGATAAACTTGTTGCCGAATTAAAAGTATTGAGAGCTTCGTATTACTATATTTTGGTCGACTTTTATGGTAATGTTCCTGTGGTAACAGATTTTAAAGATACATCTCTTCCTGTGCAATCATCCAGAAAAGAGGTTTTCGACTTTATCGTAAAAGAAATATCTGACAATATTGAACTCTTGTCAGAAACGCCCAGAGGATATTATTATGGACGCTTAACTAAATGGGGCGCTTATACATTACTTGCCAAGATGTATTTGAATGCTGTTGTGTGGTCGGGCTCAGCTCAGTGGCAAAACTGTATAAACGCTTGTAATAAAGTGATTGAATTTGCAGAAAGAACAGGAGAATATGCACTGGAAGCAAATCAAAAAGATGTTTTTGTTACCAAGAACGAAAACTCTAAAGAAATAATATTTGCTCTTCCTATAGATGAAATTTATGTAAAAGATTGGAATGCCTTTGATTTTCACTTGTATACGTTGGCATCGGAAAGTCAGGCTACCTATAATTTCACAAATACACCTTGGGGAGGAGTTTGTGCCATACCTCAGTTTATTGAGAGCTATGATCCTGATGATGCGCGTTTAAAAGAAAACTTCATCTATGGGCAGCAGTATAAATCATCGGGTGAGATTTTAACCCGAAGTGATAACGGCAAACCTTTTGGGTATGTGAAGGATGTGCCTAGCATTGATCAATCGGATGTTGTAGATGGATACAGATGGGGGAAATTTGAGTATGCATTGGGCATCACCAATCGCTTGAGTAATGACTGGCCTTTGTTTAGATATGCTGATGTGTTGCTAATGAAAGCAGAAGCTTTAGTAAGAAGCAATCAGTCTGGCGCAGGTGCGTTAGTGACGAAAGTACGTGAAAGAGCCTTTAAAAATAATCCGGATAAAGCTGTCGTAACTGATGATGAATTAAAGCTGGGTAGCGTGTACGATTATGGAAGGCGTGACACTTACCAAACAACCCATGAAGGAGGTTCTGACATTGTGTACGGAAGGATGCTGGATGAGTTGGGATGGGAATTTACGCAAGAAGGTCGGCGCAGACAGGATATGATTCGTTTTGGCGTATTTACAAAGAAATCATGGTTCTCTCATGAGGTAAGTGTGGAAACCCGAAATTTATATCCTATTCCGAATACAGCGATACTTACAAATTCAAATCTGAAACAAAACACAGGGTATTAGTTACTATATAAAAAGAACCAACTGTCAGAGTTAATATCTGATGGTTGGTTCCATTGAGCACTAAAATAAGAAACATCATAGCTATGACAACAAGAAGACACTTTCTCAAAAAAGCATGTTTAAGTGGAGCCTGCCTTTGTGGATTTGGTTCTGTGTTGGGAAGTGAACTTTTTCATACGGGAGACTTCTCTCAGAGTGCAACTACCAACAAGAATGAAGTTTTGTTTCTAAAATGGATTACTGAGTTATTAGAAAATTTAGATCAAAGCCATTTAACAGAAGCACAATTACGTCAAATAGTTAAGTCAGCATCGGTAGCACATCATGAAAATCTGGGAATGGATGCTATGTTGGCTCCATTTGAAGGAAAGCTAGATCATTTTATTCAATTCATTGAAGAAAAATGGGGATGGAAAGTATCTTATGAAGATGAGAATAAAAAAGTGCTGATTGTTGACGAGGATAAGCCTTATTGTGTGTGTCCGTTATTGCAGAATGAAAAAGAAAAGAAACTTCCGGTTTTGTGTTATTGTTCTGAAGGATTTGCTGAAAGGATGTTTTCAATAGTGTGTGGCTATTCGGTGAGTGCAACGGTTGTGTCTTCTATCCAAAGGGGAAACGAGAAATGCGTATATAGAATAGTATTTAATTCATTATCTATTTAAATTGTTAATCATGAGAAAAATATATCTGTTATTATGGTTGTTGTGTGTCTTGACTCCTCTTCGTGCGCAAAGTTTTGTGCGTACCGATTCAGGAATCAAAACATCTATGCAATCTTTGAATTTAGAAATCCAGTTTTTTACTCCTCAAATTGTGCGGGTTTATCGCACGCCCGACAATACTAATCCCTTTAAAGAAAGTCTGTCAGTTACTAAAAAGCCAGAGTCGGTCAATCTTAATATCACTCAAGATGACAACGTGGTTGTATTGGCTTCTGACAAAATAAAAGTTTGTGTTCATCTTATAACAGGGAAAGTTTCATTCTTTGATTCAGCCAATACACCCTTGTTTACTGAGAAAGATTTTGGCGCTCAGTTCACTCCGGTCTATGATGTTAAGAAAGCGACTTTTTCGGTTCGTCAGGCGTATATGTTGGATAAAGATGAGGCAATATATGGTTTGGGACAACACCAGGACGGTAAGATGAATCAACGTAACCAAAAGATTTATCTTAGACAGTCTAACATGAACGTATGTATACCTTTGATTGTTTCGACCAAAGGTTATGGCGTTTTTTGGGACAATTATTCACCTACAACTTATGCTGATAATCCTCAGGAAATGTCTTTTGATTCCGAAATAGGTGATAATTCTGACTATTATTTTATGTATGGTGGAACAATGGAAGGAGTGGTGGCTAACATGCGCGATTTATCGGGTGACTCTCCCATGCTTCCTTTATGGGCATACGGTTTTTTCCAATCGCGTGAACGCTATAAAAATCAGCAGGAGCCGGTAGACGTAATATCTAAGTATCGTGAATTAGGAATTCCCATTGATTGTGTTATTCAAGATTGGCAGTATTGGGGTAAAGACAGCTGTTGGAATGCCATGAAATTTGAGCCGTTAAACTATCCGGATCCCCAGAGAATGGTTGATGAGATTCATCGGATGAATGCCAAATTAATGATTGTAGCGTGGCCTGGTTTTGGCCCGCAAACAGATCAATATGCTGAGTTCAAATCAAAGAACATGTTAATTAACTTTGATACTTGGCCTCCCAACTCAGGAACCAAGCCTTATGACCCCTATAATCCGGAAGCTAGAAGCATCTATTGGAAGTACTTGAGTAAAGGTGTTTTCTCTAAAGGGATTGATGGTTGGTGGCTTGATTCTACCGAACCCGACCACATAAACATGAAGGATCAGGATTTTGATCAACCTACTCATTTAGGAAGTTTCCGCAGTGTACGGAATGCATTTCCCTTAATGACGGTAGGAGGTGTTTATGCGAATCAGCGACAGACGTCTGCCGATAAAAGAGTCTGCATACTTACTCGCTCAGCTTTTTTCGGACAACAAAGATATGCTGCCAATACGTGGAGTGGTGATGTTGTGTCTTCATGGGAAGCCTTTAAGAATCAGATACCAGCCGGACAAAATTTCTCTCTCTGCGGTATACCTTATTGGAATACTGATATTGGTGGCTTTTTTGCGGGTAGATGGAATAAAGGAGGCGGTTCAAAAAATCCCGAGTTTCAGGAACTTTACGTACGCTGGTTGCAATTTGGAACGTTCATGCCGATGATGCGTTCTCATGGAACGGATATCCCAAGGGAAATTTACCAATTCGGTGAAAGAGGACATTGGGCGTTTGATGTACAAGAGAAATTTATAAATTTGCGGTACCGTTTACTTCCGTATATTTACAGTACAGCTTGGAATGTCACAAATAGTCGCGGCATGTTTATGAAAGCTTTGGCAGTAGATTTTACGCACGATAAAGCTGTTTACGATATAGCCGATGAATACATGTTTGGACAGGCTTTTTTAGTAGCGCCTGTCGTTGAAAAAAACGCTAAAAGTAGAACCGTTTATTTGCCAAAGGGAACTAAATGGTTTGACTTTTGGACAAACCAAACTTACGAGGGTGGTTCTCAAATAAACCGTGACACCCCCATTGAGATTATGCCGCTTTATGTCAAAGCTGGCTCAATTGTACCTTGGGGACCACAAGTGAAATATGCAACCGAGAAGAAGTGGGATTTTCTTGAAATCCGTATCTATAAAGGCCAAAACGGTTCTTTTACTTTATACGAAGATGAGAATGATAATTATAATTACGAGAAAGGCAATCATTCTGAAATAACAATGAACTGGAATGATGCGGAAAATAGTTTCAGCATAGAAAGCCGTAAGGGAGCTTTTAAAGGAATGATAAATAAAAGAAAATTTAAGATAGTACTTATTGATGCGGACCAGGTAAAGGAACGTACTGTTTCGTACAATGGCAATAAGTTGAACGTGAAATTATAAATTTATTACGCATGAAAAAAGTTTGTTTGTTTCTCTTTACTCTATTAACATCTGTCATGGCCAGTAGCCAGATGCAGAAGTCTACCTACCGAATACAACCATTCCCGCTTTCGGATGTACGCTTGCTCGATAGCCCTTTCAGGCATGCTGAAGATTTGGATATTCAATATCTATTGGAATTGAATGCCGACAGGCTGCTCGCTCCTTACAGGAAAGAGGCTGGTTTACCACCCAAGGCACCCAATTACACCAATTGGGAAAACACCGGACTCGACGGACACATTGGTGGTCATTATCTGGCAGCATTGTCACAAATGTATGCAGCAACAGGAAATGCGCAGATCAAAGAACGTCTTGATTATATGCTGTCGGAGCTGAAAGCATGCCAAGATGCCGCAGGGAATGGATATTTATGTGGCGTACCTGGCGGTAAGGCCATGTGGGAGGAAATAGCAAAGGGAAACATTCGAGCTTCATCTTTTGGATTGAATGACAAATGGGTGCCGCTGTATAATATTCACAAGATTTTTGCCGGACTGCGTGATGCTTATACGTATGCAGGTAGTGAAGAGGCTTATACTATGCTCATAAAGCTGACGGATTGGATGGATCAGTTGGTGGCTCCTTTAACCGATGAGCAAATGCAAGATATGTTGCGAAGTGAACACGGTGGTTTGAATGAGATTTTTGCGGATGTGGCTGCCTTTACCGGAAAAGAAAAATATGTGAAGCTGGGCAGACGGTTTTCTCATCAAAGCTTGTTAACCCCTTTGTTGCAGCAGGAAGACAAGCTAACTGGCATGCATGCGAATACTCAGATTCCCAAGGTGATTGGTTTTGAAAGAATTGCCGAGGTAGAGGGTGACGATGCCTGGCATGGTGCCGCCCGTTTCTTCTGGCAAACCGTTATCACCAACCGTTCCGTCAGCATAGGTGGTAACAGCGTGCGTGAGCACTTTCATCCGGCCAATGATTTTTCGTCGATGATGCATGATGTGCAAGGTCCCGAAACTTGCAATACATATAACATGTTGAGACTGACCAAGTTGTTGTATCAGGTTGATGGAGGCAGTAATTACATGGATTATTACGAAAAAGCGCTTTATAATCACATCTTGTCAACACAAAACAGCAAGACTGGTGGCTTTGTTTATTTTACTCCCATGCGTTCCGGGCATTACCGTGTTTACTCTCAGCCACAAACCAGTTTCTGGTGTTGTGTAGGATCGGGCCTTGAAAATCATGCTCGCTATGGAGAAATGATTTATGCACATCATGAAAAGGATGTATACGTAAATCTGTTTATACCTTCAAAACTGGATTGGAAAGAGCAAGGCTTAGTCATAGAACAGCATTCGGCTATTCCGGAACAGAGCTACACGGAGCTAACCGTTATTCCCCGTAGGAAGAGTGAGTTTACTCTTTATATCCGAAAACCAGAGTGGGCAGGTAACTGTCGCGTGCTTGTAAACGGTCATGTTTATAGTGCTCAACCTAATGATCACGGTTATCTGGCAGTTCAGCGTACGTGGAAAAAGAACGACGTGGTACGATTTGAATTTGATATGTCCGTCCGCGTAGAAGCATTACCGGATAAATCGTCTTATTATTCCATCTTATACGGTCCGGTTGTGCTGGCTGCCCAAATGGGAGAAGACAAAATGAACGGGATGTTTGCAGATGACAGCAGAGGCGGGCACATTGCTTCCGGTCCTCAGTTACCCTTGGCCAAGATGCCTGTCATTGTGGGCACGCCTGATGAGATAACCGGGCGGATTAGAAAAGATTCCGTGAAGCCGTTGACTTTTTATCTGGAAGGTGTGTACCCCGAGAGTGAAAGTCCCATGGAGCTAGTCCCGTTTTACCAGTTGCACGAATGCAGGTACATGGTTTATTGGAACTTGGTGTCTCAATCGGATTTGGCAGAACAACAGAAGAAGTTGGCCGAGCAAGAACAAAAACAAATGGAGTTAGATGCCGTTACGCTCGACAGAGTTATTTGTGGGGAGCAACAACCGGAGTCTGATCATTTTATGGAGATGCTCAACTCAAACACAGGTTCCGATGAGGATCTTCATTGGCGGGAAGCGAGAGATAGCGGTTGGTTTAGTTATCTGATGAAAACACAGACCGATACTGTTGCCCAAATACGTATTGTCTATAAGGGTCTTCCAAACAGGGATGCAACTGTATGGGTCAATGATGTGAAAGTGGGTACCTTGACGTCTGTCGTTTCCAATGAACTCTCCATCAGTGAGTTTGCGCTGCCGCAAGCATTGCAAGGAGAGAGACAATTCCGTGTTAAGATTGGTACGGCAACCTCAAAAACTACGGTGCGTATTTATGAGGTGAGGCTGGTTAAGAACGCTGAACCTACTAAATAGGACTATAATTCTACCTTGCTATTGGGCAAAATAACGTATATTTGCGTCATTGGTTTACTAAAATCTGAGATATGCAAAAACGCTGTTTTGCCCAATATATTACTTGGCTGTTCTTTTTGATCACCGCCATCGTTTCTGTTCATGCCGAAAATCGTGATTTGATCACTCGTTTGAAGTTCAAGCAACTCTCTACCATTAACGGTTTGCCTACCAATGAAGTCCGCCGCCTCTACCAAGATAAAGACGGATATATCTGGATTGCCACAACAAGCGGACTCTGTTTGTATGATGCGTATCAGGTAAAAATATACAAATCGAATTTATACTCTCCCAATTTGTTTAGCAACAACAACATTCGCTGTGTGTCTGAAGATAATGATCATAACCTGTGGATAGGAACCAATAACGGGGTGAATATACTCAATAAGCGAACAGGGGCTATTCGCCAGATACTCGATAATCGTTTTCACAATAGTGTGGTTAATACCATCAAGACCACCCGTTCGGGAGTCACTTTCATCGGGACAGACCGGGAGTTGTTTCGCTACGATGCCCATTTGGATTCTTGTGTTATATGTGTGTCGGAAACCGATAAAGATCTTAATTCACGCTTGTACAATGTGCAACATTTATATGAAGACTCACAGGATCAGTTATGGATCGCCACTAGCTACGGACTGATTCGATATGATGTAACACGCAACAAATATCATCTTTACTCGCTTCCTTCCGCACACTTCGTTTTCGAAGACAGTAAACACCGCATCTGGGTTGGAACGTATGGATCCGGATTATATCTGATGGAAAATCCTTACCAACCGAGTGAGGTTGTGTGGCATTCGTTTAATCACCGTTCGGGTGATGCTAATAGTCTGGGAGATAATGTGGTGTATGCTATGGAAGAAGATCTGAATACGAAAACACTCTGGGTAGGTACCCGCAGTGGTCTCTCAATCCTTGATTACAAACCATCCGGTACACAGTTTATCAATTACCAGCCCGGACGCAATTCTTCCTTTTTCTCCTTTAATGAAGTGAATGCCATTATCCGAGACAACCAGGGAATTATGTGGTTGGGTATGCTTGGAGGAGGCGTGGGGTATGTTTCAACCAATAAATCAATGTTTCAGCTGGATGCTTTGCCCGATGTGAAAGAAACACTGACGTCAAACGCGGTAAGAAGTATTTTAGTTGATCATACCGGTATGCTCTGGATGGGTATCGGTAGCTATGGTTTCATCGTGAAGAATCCAAAGACCGGTGAGTGGAAACACTATAGAGATTACCCTGATTTTGCTGAGTATCCCGATTTACCAACTATCAATACATTTATGCAGTCGCGTTACGATCACAAAATATGGCTTGGAACGTTTAATTCAGGGATTTATATTTTTGATGGGAGTCAAAGACCGGGACACCGCGTGAGTCGCATTGTCCAGTATACGCATGACTGGCTACCCAGTTCGTGTGTATACGGTATAAAAGAAGATTCAAACCGCAATTACTGGATTGCCACCCGGTCGGGACTTGCCTTATACACGGCTGCCCGTAAAGGGTACAACCTCACGCAGAATGTTTACCCCGGCTTTTTCTATTGTGTGGAACAAGACAGTAAAGGATATATTTGGGCCGGCAGCGGAAGTTATGGAGTTTTGCGGATTACTTCCTCGGGGTCTGCTCCGGAAGATGTGCGCTTTACCGAATATTCACCTCGAAATGGTAAACTGAACTGTTCTGATGTACAATGTATTTATCAGGATAGTAAGAAAAGGCTTTGGCTGGGAACGGATGGAGGCGGACTAAACCTTTATGATGCCGCTCAGGATAAGTTTGTAGCCGTTAGCTCGTTGCTGAATATTCCCGGTGACGGAGTTTTCTCTATTCAGGAAGATAAATTGGGTAATTTGTGGATGGGAACCAATGTCGGATTAATCAAACTCTCCATTCAAAACGGTGTGGACAAGGGAACTTATCGACTTTACACCCGTGAGTTCGGCTTACAGGGAAACATCTTTTTGAGAGGTGCTTCTTTTAAATCAAAATCGGGTGAACTATTCTTCGGTGGTCACAATGGTTACAACTATTTCTATCCCGAATCGGTGAAAGACAATGGCATTCAACTGCCTATTGCTATTACTGATATAAAGATCTACAACCAGTCGTGGGGGGCGCTAGATAAAGAAACAAAAAGCGAAATATCTCAGTATGCGCCCGGTTATACACAAGAAATTGTACTTGATTATAACCAAAATAACTTCAGCATTGAGTTTGCTGCGTTGAATTATGTGGCGCCTATGCAATGCATGTATGCCTATCGCTTGAAGGGTTTCGATAAACAATGGCAATACACCGATGCCTCCCGACGCTTTGCCTATTACAATAACCTGGATGCCGGAACGTATGAATTTGAGCTCAAAGCTTCGAATGAAGGAGGAATCTGGACCGATAAACCATTGTCTATTAAGGTGGTCATTTTACCTCCTCCCTGGAAAACATGGTGGGCTTATACCATCTATTTTATTTTGCTGGTGGGCATTGCCTATTACTTCTATAAGGTTGCCAAAAACCGTATAGCACTTAAGAATTTGGTTCATCTCAAAGAAATAGAACGTTCCAAGTCTGAAGAATTAAACCATGCCAAATTGCAATTCTTTACGAACATAACCCACGAGTTACTAACTCCGCTTACGATTATATCGGCTACGGTCGACGAGTTGAAGATGCAGGCACCTCAACATACTGATTTGTATGGGGTAATGAACAATAACATCAGGCGATTGATTCGTTTGCTGCAACAAATATTGGAGTTCCGTAAAGCGGAGACCGGCAACCTGAAATTAAAAGTATCGCCGGGTGACGTAGCTGCCTTTGTGAAGAATGAGGCTGAATGTTTCTTGCCTTTAGTTAAGAAGCGTAAGCTGCATTTCTCTGTTATTTGTGATCCGGAGTCCATCATGGGATATTTTGATCCGGATAAACTCGATAAGATATTATATAACTTGTTATCGAATGCAGCTAAATACAATAATGCAGGTGGGTTTGTACAAGTCAACCTGTCGTATGACAGTGATAAAGACTTTATCCTTTTACGAGTACGAGACAACGGTAAGGGTATTTCCGAGGAAGGGAAGAAGAATCTTTTCAAGCGATTTTATGAAGGAGATTACCGTAAATTTAATACCATTGGAACCGGCATTGGTTTGGCGTTGACAAAAGACTTGGTTGAGCTGCACGGCGGAAGCATTTCTGTGGAGAGCGAAATTGATAAAGGAACTACTTTCTTTGTCAGGTTGCCTATCGACAAGTCTTACTTCAAGGATGAAGAGGTAGACGAAGAGACCCTTCCGGCACAGAAAACAATTTCGGGTATGGATGATAACACGAGCCATGTTGTACGGGCAAGTGGGAACAAGCCTCATTCGATCTTATTGCTGGAAGATAACAATGAACTGCTTCAGCTAATGGTTAGGTTGCTGGGGCGCGATTACAATGTGTTTACCGGAGCTAATGGAAAAGAAGGATTAGAAATACTGGAAAACGAAGACATTGATTTGGTCGTTTCTGATATTATGATGCCCGAGATGGACGGAATTGAAGTGTGCCGTTACATAAAAGAACGCTTAGACTACAGCCACATACCCATTATACTGTTAACAGCCAAGAACACCGAAGAAGACAGAGCTGAAGCTTATGAATCGGGTGCAGACGCTTTCATCAGCAAGCCCTTTAACCTGCCTGTGTTGCATGCACGCATTAAGAATTTGCTGAAGTATAAAGAACGTATGGCACGTGATTTCAAGAATCAGCTTGTTTTTGAAGTGAAAGATTTGCATTACACCAGTCTGGATGAAGAGTTTATGCAGCGTGCTATTGAATGTGTGAACAAACATTTGAGCGATCCCGATTTTGACCAGCCGCAGTTTATAGACGAGATGGGAACAAGCAAATCAACGTTATATAAAAAACTCAAATCGCTTACCGGACTTAATACATCAGCCTTTATTCGTAACATTCGTTTGAAAGCTGCTTGTCAGATCATGGAGGAGAAACATTCCATACGTATATCCGAATTGGCTTATGCGGTAGGGTTTAATGATCCTAAATACTTTAGTGCCTGCTTTAAAAAAGAGTTCGGCATGCTCCCCTCAGAGTATATTGAGCGTTTCGTACCCGATAATACCACTTTATAACAATTACCATGAAAAAACACATGCTGAGCATCATGCTTTTATTATCTGCCGGTTGGGTTTGCGCAAACCAGCCCGACTCCGTTTATGTGAAAGGATATACCACGGCTAAAAACAACTACAAAGACGGATTGCACCTTGCTTATAGTATCGATGGGAAACATTGGCAGCCTGTAGCCGATGAGTTTTCATTCCTGAAAAGCGATTACGGTCGCTGGGGAGCAGAGAAACGAATGATTAACCCGCAACTGCTGCGTGCACAGAACGGTACATGGCATTGTCTTTTCGAAGTGAATGAACGCGATGGAGTAGTAGGAGTGGCTTCGTCCAAGGATTTGATTCTTTGGACGCCGCAAGATTATTATGTAAGCAACTCCGGTGAAGTCGAAAAATACCTGCTCTCACAAGGGCTTGATAAGAAATCAAATACTGTGTGTAAAGTTCCTTATCAGGTAGTGCAGCGATTAGTAGATCACAGCATGGTAACCGCATACAAGAATGAAAAAAATGCTGAAACGGCAGAAAGCTTTGCTGCCCGTTATGCTGATTTGAAACCTGTCGGTGCTACGCTTAACATCAACCAAGAAGACAGAAAACCTATTAGCGACAAGCTCATAGGTGTATTCTTTGAAGATATTAATTATGCAGCCGACGGTGGGTTGTACGCCGAACTGATACAAAACCGTGATTTTGAATACACGAGCAAAGACAAGAAAGAATGGAACAGTCTCACCGCATGGACAAGCAAGGGCTCGGTGCGTGTTGAAACCGCCAACCCTCTGCACGATAACAACAAACATTACGCCTTGCTGGGCAGCGGACAAACTCTGATTAATGAAGGTTTTAACGGCATTGCCATTCAAACGGGCGAGAAATATGATTTCTCTGTGTTTGTTAAGGCTTCTTCTGCATCCTTGTTTTCTGTGAGACTAATCGATGCAGCCGGTAAGTCCCTGTCGAACGAGTTAGTGTTATCTGCGACGTCGCGTTCGGCTGCCAATGGCTGGAAGAAAATAGAGAAAGTGCTTACGGCAACAGCTACGGCTCCCGATGCCCGATTGGAGATTAAAGCAGTGAAGGTAGCTTCCGATGAGCAGCTTGCAGTAGATATGGTTTCACTGTTTCCACAAAAAACATTTAGGAACCGCAAGAACGGACTGCGCAAAGATCTGGCACAGATGATAGCCGATATTAAACCGCGTTTTGTACGTTTTCCCGGAGGATGTGTGGCTCACGGAAACGGTATGGATAATATCTATAATTGGAAGCATACCATCGGCAAACTAGAAGAACGCAAGCCCGATTTTAACCTTTGGGGGTACCATCAAACCAAAGGATTGGGATATTTTGAGTATTTTCAATATTGTGAAGACATCGGGGCGGAACCGTTACCTGTTTTGGCTGCCGGCGTACCTTGTCAGAACTCCGCTCACAATCATGCTACCGGTTTGGCGGGACAACAAGGAGGCATTCCGATGGAGCACATGGACGAGTATGTTCAAGATGTGCTGGATTTGATAGAATGGGCCACTGGTGACAAGTCGACTGTTTGGGGACGTAAGCGTGCTGAGGCGGGACATCCCAAACCTTTTCACCTGAAATACCTCGGAATAGGCAATGAAGACTTAATCTCTACCGCTTTCAAAGAACGGTTTGACATGATTTACAAAGCTGTAAAAGCCAAGTATCCCGAGATAACGGTCATTGGTACGGTAGGACCTTTCTACGAAGGTTCCGATTATGAGTTTGGGTGGGATTTCGCCTCCAAACTTCAGGTACCTATGGTTGATGAACACTATTACGTAGCCCCAACCTGGATGATTAATAACCAGCGTTATTATGATAAATATGATCGTAACAAACCTAAAGTCTACCTGGGCGAATATGCCACTTGGGGTAATACCTTGTACAATGCACTGTCCGAAGCCCTTCATTTGTGCAACGTAGAGCGAAATGCAGACGTTGTTTCCATGACCTCGTATGCTCCTTTATTGGCAAAAGAAGGTTTTACGCAGTGGAATCCGGATTTGATTTACTTCAATAACACCGACGTAAAGCCTACGATTAATTACGAAGTACAAAAACTGTTTGGAAATTATTCCGGCGAGGAATACATAGCCAGTGATTTAACGGTTGATAACCCGAGTGCCGAGATACAAAAACGGATCGTTCAATCTGTTGTGCGCAACAAAGAAACCGGCAATCTTATCGTTAAGTTGGTGAATTTGCTTCCGGTTGAAACAACCGTTGAGCTGTCAAACCTGAAAATTCAGGGAAGCGTCATAAAGCGGACGGTTTTAAGAGGAAACCCATCCGATAAGAAAGTTGTTCCTGTTTCCGACCGATGGATACCGGATGGAAATAAAATAATACTTCCGGCTTATTCATTTGTCGTACTTGAACTCATTCCGCCTTTTGCTACATAAAATGCGTGAAAAAAAGTATCACCAAGT
>MTLE01000995.1_pt1 | contig 56374 bp, 42 predicted proteins | sample 1982461 | NCBI WGS metagenome assembly MTLE01 (sample SAMN05712605, study PRJNA340218) | biofilm metagenome | isolation source: sample SPL anode biofilm adapted to -200 mV | place: USA | collected 2012-02-03 | reverse complement strand
ATTGTCGGTACTGGGTTATCTCTTTTGACAATCTGGAAGATGCACCTTTGGTGTGTCTTTTTTTATTTTTAAGAACGTTCACAAAAAAAACACAAAGTTAACAAACGCTTAACAAACTGCTGGCGTATACTTTAGAAAAGCAGCGATAACGCAGAGAAACAAATATAAACTTAACGGAGGACATCCCATGATCACCAAAACATTTAAACGCTATGAAAATAAATATCAATTAAATGAAACTAAGCTCAAACAGCTGATGCCAGTTCTGCTGACGCAGATGAAACCCGATGCCTACACATCCAAAAATGGCAGCTACTCCATTTACAACATTTATTATGATACCGACAACTACGACATTATCCGCCATTCTCTTTCCAAGCCCTATTACAAAGAAAAACTCCGTCTACGAAGTTATGCCATTCCCAACTCCCCGGAGGATCAGGTTTTTCTGGAGCTGAAAAAGAAAATCGGCGGGGTCGTTAACAAACGGCGGGCTACCCTCAGTCTCAAAGAAGCTTCCCGCTTTATTTCAAAACTGGAATATCCTCCGGAAATCAACACCATAAATCAGCTGGTGCTGGAGGAGATCGAGTATTTCCTGAAAAACCATCCGGTCACCCCCAAAACCTACATCGGCTATGAACGGATTGCCTTTGTTGGCAAAGACGATCCCGAACTCCGGGTGACCTTTGATTACAACCTCAAAAGCCGCCAACATTGCCTTTCCCTGGAAAAAGGCGATTTTGGTAATCTGCTGATCCCCGCCGATCAGTACTTGATGGAGATCAAGATCCTTGGGGCCATCCCCCTCTGGCTGACTCACGCTTTAACCGAACTTGATGTTTACAGCAGCAGTTTTTCAAAATACGGAAAAGCCTATCAGGATTATCGCAAACAGAGTATCGGTAAGCTGATTCCGCTACCCATTTATACCGCCAATCAATTGACACCCTGTGTTAATAACTAAAAGGAGACTTACATGATTGAATCACTTTTTTCTACAACTCTTACTGAAACCCTGACCATCCAAACGGCTCTAAGCGTTATTTTTGCAGCACTGGCCATGGGCTTGTTTATCAGCTTTGTCTATACCCGCACCCGGGGCAAAGACGGGTATTCCCCTGGCTTTGTGGTTACCCTGATTATGCTACCGATGATTATTGCCATTATCATTCTGTTAGTCGGCAACAATGTTGCCCGGGCCTTCAGTCTGGCTGGCGCCTTCAGCCTGATCCGCTTTCGTAGTGCCCCTGGCGACCCCATTGATATTTCCTATGTATTCTTTACCCTGGCCGTCGGCCTCGCCTGTGGCATGGGCTATATCCTCTATGGCGCCATCTTTGCTGTGATTCTTTGTACCGTCATGGTCATCCTAAACATCACCAAATATGGCAAACCCAAGGTCAAGAACATGCAGTTAAAAATCACGATCCCTGAAGATATTGACTTTCAGGATTGTTTTGATGACATTCTTAAACACTATACCGTCAGTCATAAAATTCAGCGGGTCAAAACCAGCGATTTTGGCGCCTTATTTGAAATCATCTATTGCATCTGCCTGAAGGACGATGTCAATCAGAAAGAATTTATTGATAAATTACGCTGCCGTAATGGCAACCTGAGTATTGTCCTCAATACCGAAATTATTGATGAAAAAGTTTATATTTAACCTTCTTTATAATTGATTCATAACGAAAACATCGGGAAGCTTTACAAATTACTTTCTGGTCGTTTTCGTTTTTTATTCCAATCATTGAGAGGGCACTGGCAAATCATCGCAATTGTTCACGTTATCATTCGTAATAAGGTGTACTCTATTGACTTTATTCCCGTTTGATTTATAATGGTAAAGTAAGTTTTTTTATCAAGTCATCCGGATAGGGTTGTTTTCAATGGCGATAACAACCGTTACGTTATGCCTGCTGTCTGATAAAGATAAAACTAATTTTCAAGGGGGAAAATTTATGAATCTTCAACAACCGAATGGCAATGATGCCACAGGTACTTTCAACCGATCTAAAAGTGTTGTCCCATGCTCCGGACTCTGTTCACGCTGTGTGGACGGCTGTCGCGGAAATTGCGAAGTTTTCAAGGCCACTTTCCGAGGCCGGGAGCTGATTTATCCAGGTCCCTTCGGCGATGTCACCGCCGGTGGTGATAAGGATTATCCGGTCGATTATTCTCATTTAAATATTCAGGGTTATGCCCTGGGTGCCAAAGGCTTACCCAACGGCGAAGTGGGGACACCCGACAATACCCGATTCCCCAACGTCAGCACTGAATGTGCCTATGGTTGGGACTCTAAAGTGGCCATGAATGTACCGATCTTTACTGGTGCTTTGGGATCAACTGAAATCGCCCGGAAAAACTGGGATCATTTTGCTGTGGGTGCGGCGGTATCCGGCGTGACCATCGTCTGTGGCGAAAACGTCTGTGGGATTGACCCACGTCTGGTTCTTGATAAAAACAATATGGTTATTGAAGCGCCCGATATGGATCGCCGAATCGAAGCCTATAAAAAATATCATACTGGCAAGGGTGAAATCCTGATTCAGATGAACGTCGAAGATACCCGTCTGGGCGTTGCTGAGTACATCATCAATAAACACCAGATTGAAACCATCGAGCTGAAATGGGGCCAGGGTGCTAAATGTATCGGTGGTGAAATCAAGGTTAATACCATTGAGCGGGCTATGGAGCTGCAGCGACGTGGTTACATTGTCACCCCTGATCCCATGGATCCCGTGATTCAGGCGGCCTTTAATGACGGTGCGATTCACGAGTTTGAACGCCACAGCCGTTTGGGCTTTATCAGCGAAGAAAGCTTTATGGCAGAAGTTGAGCGTTTAAGAGCCTTAGGTTATAAACGAATTACTTTAAAAACCGGCGCTTACGGTTTAAGAGAACTGGCAATGGCAATCAAATGGTCTTCAAAAGCTAAAATTGATTTGTTAACCATCGACGGCGCTCCCGGTGGAACCGGAATGAGCCCCTGGCGAATGATGGAAGAATGGGGTATGCCTTCTATTTACCTGCATTCAGCCGCAGTTGAATTTGCTCAAATTCTGGAAGCTCAGGGCGAACGGGTTCCTGATCTGGCTTTTGCTGGCGGATTCAGCAGTGAAGACGGTGTTTTCAAAGCATTAGCCCTGGGTGCGCCTTATGTCAAAGCCGTTTGTATGGGCCGGGCCCTGATGATTCCGGGAATGGTTGGTAAAAACATCGAACAATGGATGAAAGAAAACAACCTGCCCAAAACAGTCAGCGAATTCGGTTCCACAGCAGAAGAAATTTTTGTCTGCTACGAAGCTGTCAAAGAAATCGTCGGTGCCAAAGAAATTAAAAACATTCCTCTAGGCGCCATTGGGATCTACAGCTACTCCGACAAAATCCGGGTTGGTTTACAGCAGTTAATGGCTGGTGCCCGATGCTTCAATACCGACAGCATCACCCGCAACGAACTGATGTCCCTAACTGAAGAATGTGCCAAAGTTACCAGGATTCCGTACCTGATGGAATGCGGTCGCGAAGAAGCCCTGTCAATTTTAAAAGGCTAATCCACTTTCTCTGAATTAATACTTTATCAGCCGACTGAATTTATCTTAAAGAAAAATTCAGTCGGCTCTTTTAATTTGCTATTTCGCTCCTTCACAGGTAAAATAAAATTAGCTTTTTATAAGGAAGAAGGAGATCACTCATGGGATTAAAAGATCTATTTAAAGATGTTACCGATCTGGCCAAGGAAAGTATTGATTCAATCCAAACTGATTTAGCCCTTAAAAAAGAAGAACAGGAACGGTTAAGAGCAGAAATGGATCAACGGATTAAAAGCTATACCGATACCCTGGTGGAACAACTTGTCAATCCGGCGGATGTTTCGGCCCGACCCCTGATCAATGCCGACGATGATGCGCTACTCAGCTTTACCAGAAATTTTAGCGAGAAGCTGTTAATGCCTGTCAACAGTCCGGTATCAACAAAAGTCAGTCTGTACCCCGATGAAGAAAAAGCCTTGAAAAATGTAACCAAAACCTTCCCCAGTTATACCACTTCGGAAAAATTTCTGGCTCAATTTAAAGATGGCAAGGGACAGACCCTGCTACTGACCACCAGTAACCTTTACTTTAAAATTCTTTTCCCTGAAAACCCGTCCTTTTTTGCGGTGGGCTCAATCCCCCGGGACAAACTCTTTTGCATTACCATCAATCAGGGCGATGCCCACTGCACCCTGCTGGTTAACGGCATCACCTTGATCACCACGCCAGTGGAAGAAATTAAAACCATCGACATCCTCACCCTGACCGAATACTTAAAGCGTCTGGGCAGTAACGATTTTGTGATTGACGACAACCAGGTTGACGCCTTCATCACTGCCAAGCTCGATCCCACGACTCGAGAAATTGTCGCAGGCTTTCTGGAGCCGGACGAAAAGCTGGTCTATTTTGCCTGGGGACTGGGCAGCCTGGTTGCCAAGAAGTTCATCACCTGCACCAGCCAAAAAATTGTTCTTTATGATCGGGAATCAAGTTCCAAAAAAAGTTTTCCCTACGACCAGATCGTGTCATTGACCACCCAGCCCAGTACGGTTTCTTTTCTGGACTTGTCCCTGACCCTGGGCATGAACCCCAATGACACCGAGATCAAAACCATTGATGCCATCGAAACCATCAGCATCCTCTATGCCCGGGAAGCCGAGCGAGTCATCCAGATTTATCAGGCCCATAAGCCAGACGCTGCCACTGCAGCAACACCCGAGCAGGCCCCGACTGAACCACGCCAAACCGAAACCACCGAGCCGACAGCCGAAGACCCGATTGCGATGATCGAAAAACTGGCCGGTTTAAAAGAAAAAGGGATTATCAGCGAGGACGAGTTCAATCAGAAAAAGCAGGAATTGTTGGCTAAATTATAAGCGTGTCTCCGCTTTATTTTGATGCCACCTAAAAAAACGAGAGCTGCACTTTTACGTGAGGCTCTCGGTTTTTTTAATTATTTAAACTATTTCGATTACCATCATCGAGCATTCATTCCCAATAACAGTTTCCAGACTAATTACAGACCAATGTTGACTTTCGCCGCTTAGTACTTATCCATTTCCATCGCATCCAGTATAATCTGGGGCTGATTCGACTCTACTTTAGCACGGTTATTAATCGCAGTGGTGTTTTCTTTTTGGCGCTGGGACTGTTTCTTAAGCTTAAAGGCTCCAACCATGGCCTTAAGCATTTCGGCCTGACCGGTTAATTCTTCACTGGCGGCAGCACTTTCTTCTGCTGTCGCAGAATTGGTTTGCACTACCTGAGAAACCTGTTCGATCCCTTGGGTAATCTGGGCAATTTCTGAGGCCTGATCATTGGACGCCTGGGCAATATTGCCCACCAGGCCGGTTACCTTCTCAATTTCATTTAATATTTCTCGCAGACTATCCGCCGTTTCATCAGCAATCTTTGTGCCAACCTCAACCCGTTCCATCGAGCCTTCAATCAATCCGGTGGTTTCCTTGGCCGCTTCGGCGCTACGGGCCGCCAGGGTTCTGACTTCTTCGGCAACGACCGCAAAGCCTTTGCCATGCTGTCCGGCCCGGGCCGCTTCGACGGCCGCATTCAAGGCCAGGATATTGGTCTGGAAGGCAATATCATCAATAACCTTGATGATTTTTGAAATATTGTTTGATGATTCATCAATATCACCCATGGCCGAGATCATTTTGCTCATCTGTCCATTGCCCACCTCGGCATTTTTACGAACTCGCACCGCCAGCTCGTTGGCCTCATTAGCCCGGCTGGCGTTTTGTTTGGTTTCACCGGCCACTTCTTCGATGGAGGCAGTCAGTTCCTGGATCGAGCTGGCCTGTTCGGTGGTTCCCTGGGCCAGCGCCTGACCACCATCAGAAATCTGTCGGGCGCCAATCTCCACCTGAGCGGCGGCCACATCGATATCGGACATGGTGCTACTCAAGCTGGCACTGATGCCATTTAGGGCTTCCTTAATTACCAGAAAATCCCCGGAATAGGTGGAGGTGATCTCCTGATCCAGATTTCCCCGGCTCATTTCTGCCAGCGTAATGGCAATCTCATCGACATAACGTTTCAAATTCGCAATGGTCTGATTCATCGCTTCTTTAATGATGGCATGGTCCCCCTGATAATCGCCGCTCATTTGAGTATTGAGATTTCCGGCTGCCAATTCTTTGAGCGTTTCGGAGGCCTCGTTGATGGGGTGAATCACCGCATCCAGGGTCTGGTTAAAGCCAGCAATGACTTTTTCGTACTCCCCGTTAAATTTTGTCTGATCCCCTCTGAAACTCAGATCTCCCTTAACGGCAGTGACCGCCATTTTTTGAGTTTCAGCCACCAGTAGGACAATGTTCTCCATCATTCCAATCAGACTCGGTATCAGGGTATCCTTATCACTTCGTTTACCGATGGCTTTTAGTTGCTGTAAGTCGCTGAGTTCGCCAGCCTCAATATGGTTGGCAATCGCAACAATTCGAACCAGTTGATCGTGAACGGCATTAATCCCATTTCCGATCTCACCATAAATCCCCAGATATTGATTTTCAATTTTTTGACTGAGGTCATTCTGACTCATTAATCCCAGGATCCGGTTGCCTTCCTGAAGTGCTCCCAGTCCCTCAATGCAGGCGTTAATACTTAGTTTCAGCTTATCAAAATCACCCTGGTAAGATTTATTAATTTTTTCAGGAATTTCCCCCTGCCCGATTCGATTGACATATTCCGCCGCAATGTTTAATGGTCCAACAACTGCATCCAGGGTGGCATTGACCCCTTTTACAATATCCCGAAAACCTCCGGCAAAGGCTTCGGCATTGCCTCTGGTTTCCAGTTTTCCCGCCACGGCCGCCTGAGACAATCGGGTTGCCTCGACGATCAGGTCGCGAATCGTCTTAATGGTTTGTTTCAGGGCTGGGGTGATTTCATCCAGATCATCCTTTTCTTCCAGATCAGCCGACACATCCCCAGCAGAGATCTGGTTCATGGTACCAATCACGACGTTCTGAAGATCATCGGCAAACTCATCCATGGCCATCGCCATTTCGCCAATTTCATCCTCGGATTCCAGATTCAGGCGAATCCCCAGATGCCCTTTACCCATTTCTTTAATCATATGGTTGACACTGGCAATCGGTTTTGTGATGGACGTCGACAGTTTGTAGAGAATCAATCCCAGAACTAAAAAGACAAAGAGTCCCGCCAGCGCAATCAACAGAATATTTTTGGTGATTGCAGCTTGAACACTGGCCATGGAGTAACCAATGTTCAAGGCGCCCTGCAGTTCGCCATTGATGACAACCGGATACACCACATTATAAACATTGGCATTTTCCGTTTCATTAAATAATTCCTGCGCAATCATTTCACCATCAAGGGCTACCATTTTTATAACTTCATCATCCTGATAGCTTTTGCCAATATTGTCTTTGTTGCTGTCTGCCACCCCGACTAAATCTTTATCAATAAAACTGGCATAAACAATGTTTTCATCGGCTACCAGTTCATCAATCAAGGCCTGATAGCCGAATTTTTCGGTCAGTTCCAGTACCCGATCGGCTGATACCCCGGCCTGCACAAATTCGCCAGTATTGCTCCTCACATAACCATACTTAAACAGGTTTCCCGTTTCGCTGTCAGCCCGGATTTCTTCCATCAGTTCCGGAGCCCCGCTGACCATAAAATCATGGATGGGATGATCTGCCGGTACGGTCCAGCCCAGGTATTCACCGTAGGCGGCCGTAAAAATGGTTCCTGCCGGATTATAAAGGTAAATGGGATTAATTCCGGTTTGCTGGGATAACTGGGTTAAATAGTCGTCGTTGACCCGATCGCGGTTGGCAAAAATAATATTTCCGACACTGCGAATCTGCGCCTCCAGCATTTCATTCATGGTTTTAACGGCCTCGGTATTGTCCTCGATCCGACTGACAAAGCGCTGGGATGACGAAAAACCATTTTCCCGCATCTCCGCCAGCAAGCTTTCCCGGGTCAGATACGACGAAATTGCTCCGATCATCAGAACCCCGACAAGCACGCAGATGAGCGGCACAAACAGCAGTTTTACTTTAATCGACTTTCTTTTCTGGTTACTTCTTTCTTCCATCTCCGATTACCTTCTTTCCCTTTTATTTGATTATCTCATCCAATCTTGTGATCGTTCTTTGGTACAAATTTTTAATTCCTTTTCTCACTGGCAAATGCTTTATAAATAGCCACACACATCATGATAATAATTATTAAGAAGGGTAGGGCCATAATGATTGAGGTGTTTCGCATGGCAACCAGTCCACCACTAAAGAGCAGAACAATCGCCATCAAGGAGAGCAGCGTTCCCCAGATAATTTTAATGCGGGTGTCCGGATTCAAGTCACCATTTCGGGAAAACATCCCGATGACAAAGGTAGCCGAATCGGCGGAGGTCACAAAGAAAGTAATAATCAGAATTGTTGCCACAAAGGAGCTGATGCTCCCCAGCGGTAAATGACCCAGGGTCGCAAACAAGCCGACGGTCACGTCATTGGTCACCATGGTGACAATATCCAACCCTTCAAAAATTTCAAAGTATAAGGCTGTTCCGCCAAAAACCGTAAACCAGAGGCAGCAAAAAATCGCTGGTAGAATAATAACCCCCAGTATAAATTCTTTCACTGTCCGACCCTTTGATATTCTGGCGATAAAGGTTCCCACAAAGGGACCCCAGGACAGCCACCAGGCCCAATAAAAAATTGTCCAGGTACCAATCCAGGGATCTTTTTCAAAGGGCGACAGGGCCAGACTCATCGGCAACAGGTTTTGCAGATAACCACTGAGACTGACAAAAAAAGTATCGAGGATAAACACCGTGGGGCCAAAAATAAAAACAAACAGCAAAAGCAACACGGCAATAATAATATTGGTGTTGCTGAGTATTTTTATTCCCTTGTCCAGGCCGGTGGTTGCTGAAATCAAAAACATAATGGTGATCACAATAATAATAACAACCTGGGTCGTGATATTGTTTGGGATATTAAATAAGGTATTTAAACCGCCGTTAACCTGCAGGGCACCCATTCCCAGAGACGTCGCCACCCCGATTACGGTTAATATCAGCGCCAGGATATCGATTACATGACCAACAGGCCCTTTGCTTTTTTCACCTAAAAGCGGGTAGAGGGTGGAACTGATCAGACAGGGCATTTTTTTTCGGAAGGTGACGTAGGCCAGAGCCAGTCCAACCATCGCATAAATCGCCCAGGGATGAAGTCCCCAATGTAAAAAAGTATAGCGAAAGGCCATCATCGCCGACTGATTTGAAGACGGTTCGATCCCCATCGGCGGCTGGGCATAATGAAATACCGGCTCGGCAACGCCCCAGAAAACCAGGCCAATCCCCATCCCGGCGCTAAAGAGCATGGCAAACCAGGAAAAGTTGGAATACTCGGGACGAGCATCGTCATCCCCCAAACGGATTTTTCCAAACCGGCCAAAAGCCAGATAAAGTGAAAAAGCCAGAATCCCCAGCACCGTTACCAGGTAAAACCAGCCCAGATCATTGGTGATTACTCCAAACAACTGACTGGTCGCTCCCAATAATTGCTCCGGGAATAAAAATCCAAAAAATAGAAACAACAGAATTAGTATAATTGAAATGTAAAATACCATCTTGTTCACTTCCTTTGATGCCAGAAAGGTGCCAAAATTAAAATCATTTTGGCACCTGTTCGGCAATGTTAATTTATTTTATCATCGTTTCAGATAATCGTCTAGGCTAATAATTGTTTACACAGCTCGACTGCTTCATCAGCTGTTTCAGCCCAGCCATCAGCACCAATGTCTTCGCCCCATTTAGCACTGGTTGGGCCACCGCCGATAATAATTTTGTACTTATCACGAAGATTATTATCATTGAGGTATTCAACCAACGTTTTTTGAGATTTCATAGTGGTGGTCAGCAGGGCGCTGGCAGCGATAATTTTAGCTCCCACTTCGTCCGCTTTGGCAACAAAATCTTCAGCTTTCTGATCAATTCCGATATCGTAGACTTTGAAACCTGCTGAAGTTAAAAGTGCCCCAACAATATTTTTTCCGATATCATGGATGTCGCCTTCCACGGTTCCCAGAACAATTTTACCTTTGTCTTCATAACCGCCTTCGCCTTCACCGGCAGCCAGCACTTCTTCCAGGACATCCATTCCGGCTTTCATGGCATCTGCCGCCATCATAACATCAGGCAGAAAAGCTTCGCCGTTTGTCCAGGCTTTACCAACTTCTTCAATCCCCCCGATAAAGCCCAGCTGAACGGCCTGTACCGGATCTACTTTTTCAGCGATGACGCGTTCAGCCAACTCAACTGCTAAATCCTCATCACCATCCACAATTGCATCTTTAATTTCATCAAAAATTGTACTCATTATTCTTCTCCTTTTTACCTTTATTATTGTTATTTAATCAGTTCTTTGGTTCGTTTTTCAATAAATGCGTCGATTTTTTCTTTGACGTCCGCATCCAATTCTGGAGCGGTGTAGTTTGCCAGTACTTCCTGCCATCGGGCTTTGGCTCGCTGATTGGTATCCAATCCCTCTTTGGCCCATGCATCAAATGACTGTCTGTCACTTAAGGCTGGTCGGAAGAATTCGGTTTTGAAATTTTTACGGGTATGTTTCTGAGTCAAGAAATGTCCGCCTGGTCCAACGGTCTTTATGACATCAAAGGCCATTTTTTCATCGCTGTCACAGTCAAAACCTTTTAAGTAGCGCAGAACCATACCGGCAATCTCATCATCAACCATGAATTTTTCATAAGACATGGCCATGTAATATTGCAGAATCCCGGCTGTATGTAGCACAAAGTTGACACCGGTGGTGCTGGCTGCAAAGAGAACCATCATCGATTCATAACCGGCTTGGGCATCAACGGTCTTGGCATCACTCAAACCCCCGCCCCCACGGCAGGGAACACCATAGAACCGTGATAACTGGGCACTGGCAGATGCGAACAAGGCATTTTCCGGATTACCGATTGATAAGGAACCGGTTGACATATCAGAAGCTGTTGAGGTTGAACCATAAACAACAGGTGTACCGGGGTTGATGCACTGGGTCAGGGTAATCCCTGCCAGAACTTCGGCATTTTGTAAGGACAGCGCCCCGGCCATGGTGGCTGGTCCGGTTGATCCGGCCATTACCAATGAAGCAATAACCATTGGCTGTCCGGTTTCAGCATAAGCCATTAAACCACCCAGCATCCGATCGTCATATTTAAGCGGTGTCACCGAGTTGATCAGACAGATCAACGCCGGTTTTTCTTTGATCACATCCAGTCCACCATGAAGAATGGCAGTCATCTCGATGGAGTCTCTGGCAAATTCATAGCCAGACGAGCTGCCCATAAAACACTTGTCAGAATTGGTAATATGGCTGTAAGCCATTTTCAGATGACGGATTTCATCAGGAACATCCGTTGGTTCAACGACTGTCCCGCCGGTCATATGGATGTTTTTGCTGGCGCCAGCCAGTTTGACAAAATTATCATAGTCGGCCATGGTCGCATCGCGTTTACCACCATCTGCATCATAAATAAAGGGAGCGCCATAACCCGGCATGTAAATGGTATTACCATCGCCACAAACCAGATTATGTTCAGGATTGCGGGCATGAAGGGTAAACTGGGCTGGGGCCTTTTCAACCATTTCTTCGACAAAGTCCGGCTCCAGAAAAACCCGGTGTCCTTCAACCCGTTGACCATGTTTTTTGAAAATTTCGATGACTGGATCATAGGAGAACTCAATCCCAATTTCCTGGAGAATCTTCATACTGTTTTTGTGAATCTTGTTAATTTGTTCATCTGTTAATACATCAAATTTTGGTAACATCTAAAATACCTCTTTCTTTATTTATTCTTGACCTTCCACAGCCTGCTGTGCGCTGCCAATGTTGTTTAACTCGTTACTGTTTATCAGTCCCTGACTTTCATTATAGTCGGCCTTCAGGGCTTTTAATATACTGACGCACATGACCAGCATGACCAGCATATATGGGAAGGCTGCAACAATTGAAGCTGTTTGTAAAACTTTTAACGCTGATGTTCCACCGACCAGGATCAGCACGATGGTAATTAAACCCTGCGCAATCCCCCAGCCGCCGCGTAACTTTTTATCCGGATCCATATCGCCGCCGGAAGTCAGCATTGCCAGCACGTAAGTGGCTGAATTGGCTGCGCCGACAAAACAGACAACAATCAGGAAGATCGCCAGAATCGAGGTGACTCCGTATGCTGGCAGTTGTTGCAATAGTGCATAGAGTCCAGTCGTATAATCCGCTCCAACGGCAGCTTCGATGGCGCCATTGGTCATTGCGTTTAGATTAAAGGCAGCACCACCATAAATAGCAATCCAAATCAATGAAAAACCGGAAGGCAGCAGGGATACTGCAATAACAAATTCTCTGATCGTACGGCCTTTCGAAACCCGGGCGACAAACTGTCCAACAAAAGGTGCCCAGGCAATCCACCATGCCCAATAGAAGACGGTCCAGCCGTTGACCCATTCAATATTTCCCATCCAGAAGGTTTGTCCCACCAGGTTTTGCAGGTAGGCGCCCAATGAATTGGTAAAATTATTTAAAATGTAAACACTGCCACCAAAAACAAAGATAAATACCATAAAAGCGATTGATAGCCAGATTTTAATATCTGCCGCCAACTGCATGGCTTTATGCAAACCAGAAACAGTCGCCAGTGTAAAGATGGCTGTCATAATTGCAATGATAATTGATATAGTCATTGGTGTCGCTTCAATGCCCCAGATGTAGTTAAGCCCGGTAGCAATCTGACTTGATCCAAAACCAAGGCTGGTTGCTACCCCAAAAATAGTGGCAAAAACAGCCAGAATATCAATTGTTTTACCAATCGGTCCTTTTACCTTATCACCAATCAAGGGATAAAAGGCTGAAGAAATCAGAAATGGCATGCCTTTTCTGAATTGGAAATAAGCCAGACCTAAACCACCGATGGCAAAAATGACCCAGGGGTGCAATCCCCAGTGAAAGAAAACGATTCGCATGGCCAGCTCTTGAGCCGCCTGCGTTCCGCCTTCACCCATTGGCGGGGTCAGATAATGCATAATCGGTTCGGAAACCGACCAGAATACCAGACCAATCCCCATTCCGCCTCCGAACAGCATCGAAAACCATTGAAAATTCGAAAACTCCGGTTTGTCGTCATCTTTTCCCAGTTTGATTTTTCCAAAGGGACTGACCACTAAACCGATGGCAAAAACGATAAAAATTCCCACCGCTACTAAATATAACCAGCCAAAATTCGTTGTAATGATTGCAAACAGTTGATTAAAAACGGCGCTTGTTCCTTCAGTAAAAAGTAAGCTTAACAACACAAATAGCAATGCAATCCCCGCCGAAACATAGAATACGGTTTTATCCTTCGTCTTGGCTGCTGGTTTTTTTTCTTCCATCACACGTAATCCTCCTTCTAAATTTGTTTAGAATTTTTTAGAATATTTTCATCAGTGGTGTTTCCATGGTACCCAGTTTTGTGCCGGTAATCTTATTGCAATAGGACATCATCGCATCCGTGGTAGCAGCTGCCTGATATACCCAGGCGGCATTAGCCATTGGTCCGTATAAAATAAAATCGGCGCCGTGGGTTAATGGGAAGGTAAATACCGAAGCACCAGCCGCTTCAAAATAAGGGCTGCCTTTAGAACGCATTTTTTTCCAGAGGTACAAGGCATTGGATGAGGCACAGCCGCCTGGTAAACCGTACTGTTCTTTAATATCCCGAATGGCCATGGCGGTCCAACTGCTACTGGCAACATCGAGCACACCGGGATCAATCAGGAACTGCTCCACTCCCGCTCTTTTGGCTTTGGTCAGCAGACCTTCATGTTTATCGTCCCCGACCAGCAGTTTAACCCGTTTGGCTGGTTGCAGGTGCTTTTTACTAAAAGCCAGAATAACGGCGGTCTTCACGCCGCAGGCCTGCATCACTTCGAGCTCGTGCTCGGTGCAGCTTTCTTCGAGTGAATTGTAGATGATGCGACTCATCGCTCCCGGATCATTGGCAAAGTGCTTTAAGGTGTCGATTCGCACCTCAGGGCTGGGACTGTCAAGTAAAATTGGTGAGGTGGTATGCTTCAGAACAAACTCCACATGTTTGGTCAATGCCACTTCGGTGTCGCCGAGAACATCAACAATTCTGGGATTGCCAGTTTCTGCTGACAATTCCGCTTCAGCATCCAGTAAGGCTTTGGCAGCATCTTCATCAAAAACGCCTTTTTCTGAATCCTTAATAATTTTATGACCCCGATAAAAAATACTGCCAATTAAAACCGTCGGATACTCACCCGGTTGTCCACCAATTTTGGTGCCATTAATGTCGTAAACAAATTGATCTGTAGTAAATCTAAACATTTTGTACTCCTTTTAAAATAGAACTTAATAATTGCGAAATTCACAAACAAAAAACGAATTGCCCTTCTCCCCTAATCATCAGGCCTTATACGATGGCTTCTGTTTTTCTTTCTCGTAGTCGTATCGATTACAATTGCCTTTTTCTCCTTTCTCGGATATTTACGAGATATCGTGTTTGATCTGCCAATATGTATCGCAATTATCGTGCCAAAACAGCAAAATACGTTATGTTCTATTTATAGCCATTTTTGACCATTCGTAATGAATTCTTTTTTTCAGAAATGAAAAGCGACCCGTTTATTTTTCACTTTTGAAAAATCCCAATAATTTTCTTTTTCACTTGAATAACAGACGATTTTGATTTATCATCAATTCATTGATGAAAACGATTTGTATCAGTCTGTATTTTCTCGGCACGATAAAATCGCACTAAATAATAAGGAGAACATATCTTAGGATATGTGATATGAAAATAATGATTACCAATGCATTTAATCACAGTCCGGAATATCAGGCGTATCTGAAGACCCTCTCCAGCGAATTTTTTCTGGATATTCTGGAGAATAGTTTTATTGAGGTGACCGTTACCGATAAGGATGGCAAGGTTCTCTATGCCAACCCGGCCTGTCTGGAATACCATGGCATTTCCGCCGAAAAAATGTGGAAGTTAAATTTCTTAACCTCCTTCCAGGGCTTCTGGACCCCTCCTTCGACGGCAACTGCCATCAAAAAAAAACACACCATCATCTCAAGACAGCGGTCCCTGCTTACCGATGAGGAACACATTACCATCACCACCCCGCTTTATAATCCCGATCACGAGTTGGTGATGCTGGTTTACAATACCTTAAAACGGGAGTCCTTTGTGGAATTTGACCTGGACTATCTGAATCCCGAAAAAGAAACTGATGAAGATAACGAACTCAAAGCGCACAAAGGTTCCCGGGAGGAACGAACCAAGGCCAGCAACAACATTGTTGGCCGTAGCTACATCCTCTACCAGACCCTGCATAAACTGAAGAAAGCGGCCAAATCCGATATCCCGATTCTGTTATTGGGCGAAAGCGGGGTTGGTAAGAGTCTGGTGGCCAAGTTTATTCATGATTGCAGCCCCCGGAAAACCAACCCGTTTATCTCGATAAACTGTGCGTCCATTCCTGATAACCTGATTGAAAGCGAACTGTTTGGCTATGTCCCCTATGCCTTCACCGGCGCCAGCCCCAAAGGAAAAAAAGGACTGGTGGAAATGGCCGATAATGGAACCCTGTTTCTCGATGAAATTGGCGAACTACAACCCAACATCCAGGTCAAACTGCTGGATTTTCTGGAAAACAAACGCTTCACCTCAGTTGGCGGACTGGAGTCAAAAACGGTCAATACCCGGATTGTCACCGCTACCAACAAGAATCTGGAGGACCTGGTCGCTAAAAACAGCTTCCGGGAAGATCTCTACTGGCGGATTAACGGCATCACCCAAACCATCCCCTCACTTCGGGAACGGCGGGACGATATTTTTCCGATTGCCCAGTATTATTTGAAGGAATACAATAAAAAATACAATCAGAACAAGGTTTTCTCAAATCCGGTGATCGAATCGCTGATTCAATACGACTGGCCGGGGAATGTCCGGCAATTGAAAAACGCCGTGGAGCAGATGGCAGTAATGAGTCTTGGCAGTGTTATCGGCATTGATAAGCTGCCCGAACAACTGAGTTCCTTTTTCGCCAATGAGGGAATTAAAAAAAGACAGATCATTTTTGATGACCTGGTTGAGAATTACAAACGGGGACTGATTGAAGATTATTTTGAGATCTACGGCAATATCAATGACCTGGCCGATTCTCTGGGGTTAAGCCAGACGACCGCTTATCGCCTGGTGAATAAGTACATCAAAAAATAACAACACCATAAACAGGGGGCTGAAAAGCTCCTTTTTTGGTGTTGTATTTAAGTGGGCCGATCCCACCAAATCACGGTTTAACATGCTGTTTAAAATACCAGGGAACGATCCTTTGACCAGAACGATTTTTTATCCCAACTAAACTCGACATCGGCATGAATCTCGGTAAAATAATTCTGGATCAACCCATTCAAAACATCCAGGTTATCAAACCGATTATCTTTATCCATCGATTCAATCCACATGCTCTGCCCGCCGCAAGCATCACTCAAGTGCACCTTATACGCCAAATCCCGTTCTGTAATACGCCGATTTATCTCACTGATATTATCCCAGGTAATAATCATCTCCTGACACTCCTTCCCATAATGATTTCTTATAAGTTCATCTACCCATAAAAACTGCTTTTATTCATAAAATTTTTGTAGCCAACTCTTTTTTTAGCTGACAAACGGCCGACTGGTCGATCCCGGTGCTGTCGCACCTTTAGGTACAATGCGAATTTCGATCGCCTCCAGTCGCAGGGACTTTCCCTGAGTTCCGGAGCTACCGCCATTTTTGGCCCAATCCAACCAGCCGTAATTCTGGCTGTGAACCCGATAATAGACATCATAGCTGGTTGCCGCAGCGCCGGTTAAACGAATTTGAATCGCCTCCAACCGCAGGGATTGGCCAAAAGTTCCGCTGGTTTGACCATCACGCTTAAAACCCTGCCAACCAATGTTCTGAACATGGGTCTGATACTCAATCCCGAGATCATTGCCCAGATTATTCATTTTTATCTCAATTCCCTCCAATCGCAGTGATTGGCCTGATGTACCACTGCTCTGACCGTCACTTTTCCAGTCCTGCCAGCCGACATTCTGGACGTGGGTACGATAGGTTGTCCCCACTGTGTCACTTGAATGAGTGGCTGCCACCGCCAAACCCAACTGAATCAACCCACTACCATAGTAAGGATCGCTACCGGCTGTTCCCAGATCCAGAGCTGTACTTTTTAGAAGCGTTTCAACCGCTTCGGCATTGAGACTGGAATCCGCTGCCATCAATACTGCACAGGCGCCAGCCACAATCGGACTGGAAAAAGACGTGCCACTGGCGTATTCGTAGCCGCCGCTTCTGGCGGTGGTTAAAACGGATTGGCCCGGAGCCACCAAATCCACCCGATCATTATACTGAGAAAAGGAAGCCCGGTTGTTATCCTTGTTTGTAGCACCTACCGATATAACATGGTCATAAGATGCCGGATAGGCATATTGTCCCACCCGGGAATTCCATGACTCACCTTCGTTACCTGATGATGCCACCACTATTTTACCGGCGCTGACCGCCTCACTAACTGCTACCGCCAGTGAAGAAAAGGTTCCGTATCCGCCAAAACTCATATTGATGACCTTTACCTCCGGCCGCTCCGCTGCCGAAAGAATGGCAGCGCAAATATAGGCCACATCCAGCTGAGTATCCCCGCTATACATCCCCCCGGTACGGTAAGGAGCAATTTTAATATTGGCCAAACCGGAAATTCCCGCTGTGCCAATTCCATTATTGGCAACCGCCGCAATACACCCACTGACAGCAGTACCGTGGCCAGCCAGATCCACCACGTTTGTCTTTCCGGTCACAAAATCATACCCGGCCACCGTGTTGCCAATCAGATCCGGATGATTGACATTTAATCCAGTATCAATCACAGCCACTACCACCGGGTCGGCATTGGATATCTGGTTCCAGATCTGATCGGCACCGATTCGTTGAAATTGCCAGGCCGAACCATTGGTCACGTAAGGATCATTGGGCAATGCTGTCACTTGAATTTTGTCGTTTTTATCCACCGTTAGGACATTGGGATTTTGGGCCAGATCAGCCATCAGCGCATCCACATTTGTTTTATCATTGACTTCGATCAGATCAACCCGGTTCGATAGCTGCTCTCCAGAAGCCACCTCCTCGGTAGTCAATGCCAGCTCTTTAACATTGTCTTCACCACTTTCAGCATAAACAATAATGATTTGCTGTTCCAGATTTTCGTTGGTATTTACTTCCGGCAGCTGTTCCATGGTTTCAATCTCGGTGGACTCCCCATTACCGGATTCAGTCCCATCATTTAATGGCGCATTCATTTCCGCTGGCGCCGTCGCCATAACGGACTGAACTCCCGGATTAACTGAATCTTCTGCCTGGCTCACCGCTGGAAACAACAAACTGAAAACAGTCATGATTGCCAATCCTCGTTTTAATACACTAAATCTCTTATTCATGATGTCCTCCTGCGCTGTTGTCGGTGTTTGGTTCTATTTACATTATCATTCATGATGTAATCCTTTACTCTTCTAATACTCATGCCATTTAGGATATATTACTATAACATAAATATTTTATGTTCTGCCATCATTTCAGACAATGCTTAAAGATTTTAATATTATTTTTGCTTAAAGGGATCGGTTTCTTTTGTAAGTCAAACATCATAATAATCATTCCAATAAGGAAAATGGATAACAACCTTTGTTCCCTTTCCAGAATTAGATGAGATGGTAATACAGTGTCCCAGTTTTCTGGCTATTTTCTGACTCAGATACAATCCAATTCCCGTGGACGTGACATATTTACGACCATTTCTGCCGGTAAAATTTTTGTCAAAAACCCTAAGAATATCCTCTTCTTTTATACCAGCCCCTTGATCTTCGATAGTTAATATTACCTCCTCTTCAAATGATTCTCCATAAATACTGATTTCCCCATTTTTATTCGAATATTTGATGGCGTTGTCGAGGATTTGTTTGATAATAAAACCCAACCATTTTTCATCCGTATCAATTTGCAAATCAAGCCTTTTCAGTTGCAAATTTAAGTTTTTATTTATAATACTCGAAAATTCTCTTTTAACACATGCGTTAACCACTTTTTTCAGGTTGATGTTATTGATTATATAGTCTGTTGCAAAATCGTCGGTTCGGGAATAAAACAGTGTCATTTGGACAAAATCTTCAATCTTGTCAATCTCATCTTCGATGCTGTAGAGCACTTCTTCTGACGGATGATTCAGACTGTTTTCGATGATCAATTTTGACGCGGCTATGGGTGTTTTTATTTCATGAACCCACATGGTGATGAATTCACGGTTTTCAATGCTTTTGGATTGGTGTTCACTTAATTTTCTGTTAATGGCCTGATATTGTTCTAGCAGTAATTCATTATATATCCGTTGTTCTGAAGTAATTGGGACAGGCAGCGAATTTACCCAGTCCAGGCCCTCCGAAGCTGATATTTTTTTTAACTGTTTATAATACTTATTCTTGTTGATAAAATCAACGATTAAATAAATTACAAATAAAAATAGCGATACTACCACTACATACAAACCGTTTGATCTACTTAATGAAACGGTTTCGCCGATATATATCACGGTTCCGGTAAACAGAATTGTGATGATATAGATAAAGATCAGATACTTCTTATCCCATAAATAATCCTTGACGTTCATATTTTATATCCTAAATTTTTTATTGTCTCGATATAATTTTCAAGCCCAAGATCTTTGAGTTTTTTTCTTAAACGAGTGATATTAACTGTCAGGGTATTGTCGTCGATAAAACTGGCATCTTTCCAGAGACTTCGCATGATTCTTTCCCGACTGACCGTATTGCCTCGGCTCTTTAATAGCAATCCAAGAATCTGAGCTTCATTTTTTGTCAGTTTAACACTTTTTTCATTGACGGATACCACCCCACTGCCAATATTAAAAATAAGACCCTGATGGGAAATAATATTCATTTCAGTATTATCGTAGGAATAGGTGCGCCGCAAAAGTCCTACTACCTTGGCGAGCAAAATATCAATGGAAAACGGCTTGACCAGATAATCATCACCGCCCATATTGGTTGCGATGATGATATCCATGTCGGTGCTTTTGGATGAAATGAAAATAATCGGAACCTTCGACAGCAGCCTGATTTGCCCGCACCAATAATACCCATCGTAAAATGGCAAAATGATATCCAATAATACCAGATCCGGTTTATAGGCCATAAATTCAGGCAAAATATCCGAAAAATCTGTGACCACAAGGGAATCATAGCCTGCTTTTACAAGATTTTCCACCACAATGTCCGCTATTTTTTTATCATCTTCAATTAACAGTATTTTAAACACTAATTTCACTCTTTCCATCAACAACACAATCTATTTACCATAACGCAATGAGCCTCGCTACCAGTTTTATCAAAACCAGCAGCGAGCAAGTAAGGCTTATTATTTCACGATTTGTCCGGTCTAATATCCGACGTTAATAATAGTGCTTTGGCCTATTACATTATAACTGGATTACAGAAAATTAAAAATTATTTTTCCCGACCCCAAGCAATACGCATATAACTATTAACCGATAATAAATAGAAAAAACAATAGATGATAATGTAGATTCCCACAATTATACCGGCATTGATCATCGTCGGCATCTCTTTACCAGCCAAATCCATGGTGCGGTTGTAAGTTAATAAGGCAAACGCAGAATGCAGCAGCCCAACTGTGAGCGATAAACCAAAGACGATCGCCAATTGTCTGGCAATCGATTTTTTAATCTCATCCCTGCTCATCCCGATTTTCTTGAGGATGTCATAGCGACTCACTTCCTCCTGTGCCTCAATGATTTGTTTATAGTACATAATACTGCCAGAGGCAAGTAAGAATAAGATGCCAAGAAATAATCCGATAAACACATATGCACCGTACAGCGAAAAAACTGATTTATAGACCCCAATATAACTCAGATTGGCGATGCCAAAGGTACTGCTGGTTCGGGTATTCTCCGGAACAATTTTATTTAATGCCGCCACCGTATTTTCCGATCCGGCTGGATTATCAAACATGACACCGGTAAATCTCACCACATCATCTACTCCGACCTGTTCCCGATATTTATTGTAGTCCGCATCACTTAATACCATCGTTGGTTTTAAATATAAATCCAGAATGCCAATATATTTATGTAAGGAAACCCCGACGATGCGATAGCCATCTGTCATATTTGAAAACTGTAGGTTCATCACACTGCCGGTTAAATTTTGGCAGTAATCTTTTTTTGTATTCCCATCAATAAAATAGCATTCGCCATCTTTTAAATCCATATTAAAATCTGTTTTTATATTGTGAAACGTGCCAGTTTCAACTTTGGTGTCCTTGATGATTGACTGATAAGTACTTTGGGACATAATATACCCATCTACCGTCATTCCCGGGTTGTTATCCGTTTCGGTTGAGTAATCATCATTCTGAAGCTGGGTTTTTATGATTTCAAACTGATTGGTTGCTGTTACGTTGACTTCGCCGGTCTGCTTGATCACTGCAAGCATCTCATTAAGCTGCTGATCGTCGCTATTTTTACTCATATATGAAAATGGCGAGTAATAGGGTACCAGAGCGTCCAAGGCGCGATACATTGAGAAGGTTGCACTCATCATTGTGATTGTAATCGCACAGGCAATAGCGATAAAACTTAACATCTTCGAATTGGCTTTAATTCGATATACAATCTGTGATATACTAATAATATTCTCCGATTTAAAATAGAACGCCTTGTTTTTTTTCAACGCCAACATGACCATGGGAATAAAGTTTTTAAAAAGCAACACTGTTCCGATGACAACACAAACTAAAACTACCAGTGCTGGGATCATCAAATGAAATCCCCCCTCATTGACATTCATGACCATGGCGATTGTGTAACCCAGGACAATCAACACAATTGCTGCTATTCCACCCATTACCGAATATTTGGGTAGTTTTTCACTTTCTTTATTTGCGGATAGTAACTCAATCAGTTGATAGCGATAAATAATCCCATAGGCGTTTATCGAACTGATCATGAACAAAATCAGAAAAGCCACCACGGTTGTTAAAACTGCCTGCCATTGAACTGAAAAAGTCACTGCGGTTCCATCGGCCATGAGATTTAATAGGATCATTGAAAAAAAGCGTGAAAATACAACTCCTAAAATTGTCCCACAAACTGTTGCAATTAGTCCCATGATGATATTTTCGTAAAACATCATCCGTCCAATCTGACCTTTTTTCATCCCTACCAGCGAATAAATCGCGATTTCCTTTTTTCTTGTTTTGACAAAAAATTTATTGGAATAGAGTACAAAGACCGAAGAAAATAGCACAATCCCAATGGCTGCGGCTCTAAACAAAACGGTAATCTTGCCGGCTCCAAACCGATACCCAGAAAACTGCGGATTGAAATAAATTGAGCAGAAGATGCTAAAAATGGTCACTGCAAAGATGGTGCTGATTAAATAGATTAAATAACTGCCAAATTTCTTTTTAATATTATTGATTGCCAGATTAAAAAAGTTCACTGTTATCACCCCCTAACGAAGACAGGACTTTTAGAATCTTGTCAAAAAATTCCTTTCTGGTGCCGGTGTTGAATATTTCCATAAACAAGACCCCATCCTTAATAAAGATAATCCGTTTGCAAAAACTTGCCGCAAAAGCATCATGGGTTACCAGCATAATCGTCGCCTGATTTTTTTCATTTAATCGTTGCATGCATTGCAGCAGATCTTTGGACGATTTGGAATCCAGGGCTCCGGTTGGTTCATCAGCCAAAATAAGTTCGGGTGAATTAACCATGGCTCTGGCTGCGGATGCCCTCTGTTTTTGACCCCCGGATACTTCATAGGGGTACTTGCCTAAAAAGTTTTCAATACCCAGTTCCGTGGCGACATGATTAACAGTCTGCTCAATTTCGTTGAGACTTTTTTTTGATAAAATTAGAGGTAGGGCGATATTTTCCTTTAACGTTAAAGTATCCAACAGGTTATATTCCTGAAAAATAAAACCCAGTTTGCTTCTGCGAAAATCTGAAAGCTCCGGTTCCTTTATTCTGCATATATCCTCCCCGCCAATGGTAATCTCTCCCGCCGTTACCGTATCGATTGTTGCAATTACGTTTAGCAGGGTAGACTTACCCGCTCCTGACGGACCCATGATCCCAACGAACTCACCTTTTTTTATTTCAAAACTAACGCCATTGAGTGCGGTTGACACACTGCCGCCCTGTTTTGAACCATATACTTTTCTAACATCACTTACTTTTAATACTGTCATAAAGCGCCTCCAAACATTTACTTTAGACTAATTCTACCACCCCGTTTTTTTAGCTGCCATCGATTAGCCTTACAATATTTCTAAAGCACCTTACACTCTTGAAAGGTACGTCGAAAAAGAGCCTACCACCATAGACTTTTCTTCGTATCAGTCCATTTTTTGATATTTAATAACCGGCTTATGTCAGCCTCACAATAATCCGATGAAGTACATCCACGGTTTCTTCCAGGTTTGTTGAAGCATCTTTGATATGATGATAAACTTCCCGTTTCTTTAGAGCCTCCATCGGGTCGGCTCCAGCAAATACAAATACCATACCATCCATATAGAGTTTTTCGATTTCCCGGTGGGTCGCTCTCATATTGCCCACCGCTTCCTCAGATTTGCCATGGTTCTTTTTAAGATCTTGAACCGCCTCAGCAAAAATTTCTACGCCTAAGTTTAACTGTTCCACCATACTGATGATGGTATCATTGGCTTTGACATCAAAGGTTTTCATGGAAATCAGCGTTGACTGCGCATATTTGAGAACCCGGTTCATCCCAACCGATATGGAGTAGATATCTCCCCGGTCAAAAGGCGTTGCAAATGCTTCAGTCAGATTTTTTTCCATTTCCATCCGGATTTCATCCGCTTCCTTTACATATCGGGTCAATGCTTCACTATCCGATTCTGCTGAGCTTTTCAACCAATGATATAAGGCCCCTACCCCCAATGCATTGCTTTGAGCCTGCATAAACAGCATCTGATGAAAATGATATTTTATTGGAAAAATCCGATCAATTATATTTCTTTTCTCCATTATGTTTTTCTCACTTTCTAAATCACATTAAAAATGACTGTTGTTATGGTATAAATAAAGGCGGAAACCAAAGCCGACAAGGGAATGGTAATACACCACGCTACCAGAATTTCTTTAACGATGCCCCAATGAACCATTTTATATTCATCGCCAGCGCCCACTCCCATAATCCCACCAACAACAACATGCGTTGTTGAAACTGGTGCCCCAACCAGGTTTGCCCCTAAAATCGAGCTCACCGAGGACAATTGTGAATTTAAGCTATGCAGCGGTTTAATATCAAAAATACCCCGTCCCAGGGTCTTCATGATACTCCATCCGCCCAGCAAGGTGCCCATAAACATAACAATTCCACCACTGAGCCGAACCCATAGCGGTGCCGAATGAACAGCCGTGCCGCTCCAGGCGGCCAGAGCCAATGTAAATAGTCCAATAATCTTTTGGGTATCATTGGACCCATGGCTATAAGCAAGGCCCGCCACGATGAACCACTGAATTTTATTAATCCGCTTATTAATGGAAACCCTGGCATTACGCAACAGCAGCTTTGTTATTTTTTCCAGAAAAAAGGCAATCGTAAAGCCAATAACCGGAGACAAAAACAAGGCCATGATCACTTTTACAATACCGGTGATTTGGTGACTCTCACTCACTAACTCGGCCCAGCCCCATAAAATATGTTCATAACCTGAGGATACAATCACAGCACCAATGATTCCGCCGATGAGTGCATGGGTGGAACTGGAAGGCAACCCCAGTTTCCAGGTAATTAAATTCCATAAGGTCGCTCCGCAAACTGCCGCAAAAAGAATCGTCAATAAAGCAGCGTCAGTTGGCAGATCAATCAGCTCCGATATCGCATCAGCCACCAGATTCCCTCCGACTACCGCCCCAAGCAGACCGAAAATAGAGGCAACCGCAATGGCTTGTTTCGGGCTGGCGGCTCCACAATTGATAAAGGTTGCCACCACCGAACTGGCATCGTGAAGCCCATTTGTCAATGCAAAAACAAGGCCGATTATAATGACTAAAACTAATATGATTGTGGCACTTACCGATATCATTTCTCCACTCCTGAAATCTTGCAATTATTCAACATAATTTATTTTTATTACTATATCAGCAAACCTGATCAGATGCAAGAGTAATGACCCGATAAAAAATATCTCAAGCTGCCAAAAGGCAGTTTGAGATATTTTTCTCATTAATCAAAATACATCACATTACTTGTTGTTCCATCGACTAGAAAGACCGCTTGAAGCATGGTTCCATCCTGATTGACCCACACCCTTATATAGCTGACCTGATTGTTTTCAAAAGGAATCTGGGTGGCGCTGGTTTCTGTTCCATCGCCGCCCAGAATATTTTTTACTTCATCATAAGTGGCACCATCGGGAATACTCTCTGCCTGCGCTTCGGTAACCGGTTTGGACGTTAAAAATGCCAGATCTTCGGTCATTGGATAAAACAAGGTTTTACTGAAGGCACTGTCATTTTCATCAAATAATACACTCACCCCAAAACCAGTATCATCATTCACATATACAAAACTATTTTTCATTTGAGTGCTCTCGGTTGGGAGCACGCCCAATTCCGCATCGACCTGTTCCTTGGTCTGATCTAATTGAACCTTGTCGTAAAACTCATAAACAGTATCTCTTGAGACATCAGGTTGACCAGTAGCATTACTATTACCAGTATTGTTTGCGCATCCAATCAGGACGGATGCAACTAACATGACTACTCCAGCCACAAGCATTAACTTAAATCGGTTCATTTTACAACCCTCACCTTTCTTACTTTCAGAATTAAATCGGCATCTAAAGCTGCTGACTTTTAATTATTATTGTTTACCCCAATATATATATCTTAATCTTTCTTTTTATCCTACTGTTACCACAGCGCACCATTGCTTCCTTATGCAAAAAATAGACATGGACGGCGTTTCATTTTTTATGCTATTATATCCTTATACTACAAAAGAATGAGGACAGCCACCATGAATACCAGAGATAAAATTTATAATACCGCCAAACGGCTATACCTAGAAAACGGTTACGCTAACACACCAAACACCATGATCGCCAAAGAAGCCGGAGTCAATCTGGGTTTGGTCACCTATTATTTTAAAACCAAAGACATAATCGCCAGTGATATGCTCAATAACAATTATGAGACGCTCTATTCGCATTTGCTTAAGTATCTCCCCACCGATGATGAATTGTTGCAATTAATAACCTTTTTTAAATTACATTTTAAGCTGACCGGAATTGACCCACACTATGACCGCTTTATTTACGAAATGAATAAATTTGATTTACTTGAGAAAGCCACCCGGGATGGCAATCTATATGAACTATACAAAACATTGGTTGCCCAGAACAGTCAAATTGCCATCTCCGACAAAGGTCTCACCCTGGATTGTGCTGTAACTGCCTCTTTTGGGGTAATTCGGGCGTTAACCATGAAGCAGTATGAAAAGGAAATCCAAATTTCAAAAGAAGAAATTTTCGATCTCTGTATCAATCAGATGTTTTACTCGCTAAAAATTGATTCGAATCATTTACTAATTAAGTCTCTAATCAGCTCAGCCAATTGTACCATTGATCGATTGCTTGAAGAATATCCCCAATTAATGCAAGTAAAGAATTATTTATATATTGAAGATGCCACTATTGTTCGCAAACAATAGTGGCATCTTTTATTTTTTGTTTTATCGAAATATTAATCGTTTTCTAAAGGCTTTTTTTGGTTGTTTATTTTTATTTTACGAATTTAGTTGACTTTTTGCCATTGATCATATATATTGTAATTGCTCGCAAGCAATTACAATATTGGTTGAAAACGTGTTCGTTTTACTCATCACTTTAATGTATTTGACGATTCACTTGCGCACACACGTAAGTATCGCTAATAAAAACACCACACAAGGAGGAAAACATGTCAAAAATTCAAGAAGTCAAAGCAAAGGTCGAAGCCGGAAAATCAAAACTGGTTCCCGTACTGGTACAGGAAGCACTGGATGAAGGCAGCTCACCCGCAGAAATTCTCCAGGCCATGGTTGATTCCATGGGCGTCGTTGGGGATAAATTCTCATCCGGCGAAATTTTTGTCCCGGAAATGCTAATTGCTGCCAAATCCATGTCAAAAGGCGTGGAAGTGTTAAAACCACTGATGGCTGGCGATGGTTCCACCTCGCTGGGCACCTGCATCATCGGTACGGTTGCCGGTGACCTTCACGATATCGGTAAAAACCTGGTTTCGATGATGATTGAAAGTGCTGGTTTTGATATGGTTGATCTGGGCGTTGATGTCCCTGCTGATACCTTTGTTCAAGCGGTTAAAGACAATGCCAATGTCAAACTGGTGGCTTGTTCCGGTTTGTTAACCACCACCATGCCAGCCTTAAAAGAAGCAGTACAGACCATTAAAGCCGCTTATCCGGAGATGAAAGTGATTGTTGGCGGCGCTCCGGTCACCCCGGAATATGCTGCTGAAGTCGGTGCTGACGGTTATGCCCCTGATGCCGGAAGCGCTGCCGTTAAAGCAAAAGAGCTGTTAACCGCTTAAATTCATCCTTCTTAAAAAATTTATTGCAACAATTTTAAAAAACCAACCATTCCACTATTCCAATAAACATCCCAAAATTTCAGGAGGTATTATTATGTTAACAAAACGACAAAACTTGATGGAAGTCATCAAAGGCGGAAACCCCGATCGATTTGTCAATCAATACGAGTTTATGGATCTGATCATGGAGGCTCCCATGGATTTACCACTGGCACCTGCTCCTGGTACACGGGTAAAAAACAAATGGGGCATCACCTTCGATTGGCCTGTCGATCAAATCGGCTCATTCCCCATGCATGATGAGGAACACAAGGCCTTAAAAGATATCACCGATTGGAAGAACCAGGTCAAAGCACCAGCCATTGAAACCTCAGAAGAAGCATGGGCTGCTGCCGTTGCCCATGCTAATTCAGTTGACCGCAACGACAAATTTGTCACCGCATTTTGTGCTCCTGGCATTTTTGAAATGACCCACCATCTGATGAGCATGGAAGATGCTTTGATGGCTTTGTACGAAGAACCCGAAGCCATGAAAGAATTGATCGATTATGTTGTTGAGTATGAATTGGCTTATGCCGCAGAGTACCTTAAACACATTCAACCCGATGCTTTATTCCACCATGACGACTGGGGCAGCCAGATCTCTACCTTTATCTCTCCGGCAATGTTTGATGAGTTCATTCTGCCTGCCTACAAGAAAGTCTACGGCTTCTGGAAAGCCAATGGTGTGGAACTGATTGTTCACCACAGTGACTCCTATGCTGCGACGCTTGTTCCCGAAATGATCGAAATGGGTGTTGATATCTGGCAGGGCGTTATGACAACGAACAACGTACCAGAATTGATCAAAAAATACGGTGGTCAAATTTCGTTTATGGGCGACATCGATAGCGGCCGGGTTGATTTCCCTGGCTGGACCCGTGAAAAAATTTATGAAGATGCAAAAAAAGCCTGCGAAGAATGTGGCAAACTCTATTTTATACCAAATTTAAGTCAAGGTTTAAATATCAGCTCTTTCCCTGGGGTTTATGAAGCTACCAGCGAAGTGATCGACCAACTCAGTAAAGAAATGTTTTAAATTATAATAAATAAAATCAATTAGCTCTATCCGAAGCAAACTCAATGGGTTCTGTTTCGTGGTAGAGCTATTATTATTTGATCGAATCTTAAAAAAACATTTACGCCGAACCAATTCATCGTTGATATTTAATCAACGTCAGCTGTAAATGAATACAGGGCTTAACTGTGCAGTTTTGGCATACAATTGAACGCCATTCAAAAACACTGATTGCATTAATTTGCAAAATACATTATAAAAAAAGCGCCGTTAAATCGATTTGATCAAGAAATTTTTGTGGTAATTATCTGTCTTTATAGTATAATTATAAGACTCCATCGTGTCTATAACAATCGGGGATTTTTTAAGCTTAATATTTTACTAATATTTCTTTGCTGATGATGGATACTTATAATATATATAGAAGGAAATAATAAATTCCCGTTTTATAATAATAAATACTATTGAATGTTTACTCAACCAATAGTATTCTGGTCATAACAAAAGATTTTTCTGAGGAAGGTTAAAATGCGTATGAAACACACTAGTTTACCACCAAAGCAGGGACTTTATGATCCCGCTTTCGAACATGATGCCTGTGGTATTGGAGCAATTGTCCATATCAAAGGAAAAAAATCCCATGATATTGTAAAGCAGGCCTTAACAACACTTGTCAATTTACAACACCGTGGCGGTCGGGGTTCCGAACAGAACACTGGCGATGGTGCCGGAATTCTGATCCAGATCCCCCACCAGTTTATGGAAAAAGCTTCGATTAAAGAAGGCTTTACTCTGCCCCAACCCGGCGACTATGGTTTGGGGATGTTATTTATGCCCACCGATGCCCACGAAAGAAACCAGTGCGAAAAAATTCTGGAAGACATTATCATCGAAGAAGGCCAAACCCTGCTGGGCTGGCGTGATGTTCCGGTGGATCTTTGTGATCTGGGAAAAACCGCCGTTGACAGTATGCCTTTCCTCAAACAGGTGTTTATTCAAAAAGATGCGGCCTTAACCGATACCATGGATTTTGAGCGCAAGCTTTATACCATTCGAAAACAGGCTGAAAAGAAAACAAAAAAAGCCGGACTATCTTTTTATGCTGCCAGTTTTTCATCTCGTACCATCGTCTACAAAGGGATGCTGACCGAAGATCAGGTCGGACAGTTCTATCTGGATTTACAGGATCCCGATGTGACTACTGCCATCGCCATGGTTCATTCCCGTTTCAGTACCAATACCTTCCCCAGCTGGGAAAGAGCGCACCCCAACCGCTATGTGATCCATAACGGTGAAATTAATACCCTTCGAGGCAATGTCAACTGGATGTACGCCCGTCAATCCCTGCTCCAAAGCGAGCTTTTTGGTAATGAGCTGGAAAAGACCTTCCCGGTTGTTGATGTCGATGGTAGTGACTCGTCCATCTTTGATAACACCTTTGAATTTTTGAGTCTGACCGGACGTTCTCTGGCGCACAGTGCCATGATGATGATCCCTGAACCCTGGGCCAAGCATCAGACCATGAGTCCTGAGAAAAAAGCATTTTATAACTACCACGCCAGAATGCTGGAACCCTGGGACGGACCTGCCGCCATTGCGTTCACCGACGGTGTTCGCCTGGGTGCCGTTCTTGACCGTAACGGCCTCCGTCCTTCCCGCTACTATGTAACGAAGGATGACATGGTTATTCTGTCCTCCGAAGTCGGTGTTTTAGACATTCCCCCTGAAAACATTCTTTGCAAAGAGCGTTTAAAACCAGGACGAATGCTGATGATTGACACTGAAAAAGGTGAAATCATCAACGATGAAGATCTAAAACACGCCGTTGCTTCACAACAGCCTTACGCCGAATGGCTTGAAGCACATAACATCCCCATTGCCAAATTACCAGAGCCGAAAACCAAGTATGTCACCGATAAGGAAACCCTGATTCAGCGCCAAAAAACGTTCGGCTACACCTACGAAGATTTAAAAGCGTTGATCATCCCGATGGCCAAAGACGGTGTTGATCCAATTGGGGCGATGGGTAACGATATTCCGCTGGCTGTCTTGTCCGATAAATCGCAGGTACTGTTTAATTACTTCAAGCAGATGTTCGCCCAGGTAACCAACCCGCCCATTGATGCCCTCCGGGAGGAACTGATCACCGGAACGGAAGTCTATCTCGGCGGCGAAGGTAACCTGATTCATCCATTGCCTGAAAGCTGCCATCAGATCAGTCTGGACATGCCTATTCTTAGCAATGAAGATCTGGAAAAAATCCGTGAACTTAATGATCCCCGAATTAAAACCATTACCTTATCCACCTTGTTTGAAAGCAATACCGGCGGTGATGGTCTGGAAAAAGCCCTGAACGACATTTTTGCTGCCGCTGATCAGGCAATTGCTGACGGCAATACGATCATCGTCCTTTCTGACCGGGGTGTCAATGAAAAAATGGTTCCCATCCCATCGGCACTGGCGATTGCCGGTCTGCATCATCATTTGGTTAATAATCTGACCCGAACCCGAGTCAGTTTAGTTGTCGAGTCCGGCGAACCCCGGGAGGTTCATCATTTTGCCGTACTGATCGGCTATGGCGCCACCGCAGTTAACCCCTATCTGGCTTTTGAAAGCGTTGCTGATCTGATTGATCGTGGCATGTTAACCGATGTCGCCTATGAAAAAGCGGTCAAAACCTATATCAAAACCGTCAGTAAAGGGGTCATCAAGGTCCTGTCAAAAATGGGTATCTCAACCATTCTGAGTTATCATGGTGCCCAAATTTTTGAAGCCGTGGGGATCAACTCCGAAGTTATTGATAAATACTTCACTCGAACTCCTTCGCGAATCGAAGGGATTGGCATCAACGAAATCGCTCGGGAGTCGCAAATGCGTCATGATGAGGCCTACCGTAATCCCTTTGGCGATGCCAATGCGCTGGAATCCGGAGGTAATTTTCAATGGCGGGCTGATGGTGAATATCACACCTATAACCCCGAGGCTGTTTATAAACTGCAAACTGCCTGCCGAAACGGTGATTATCAGACCTATCAGGAATACACGGCTCTGATTAACGAACAAAGCCAACGAACCTGTACGTTAAGAGGCATGATGACTTTTAAAGATCTTGCACCGATTTCCATTGATGAAGTTGAATCCGTCGAAAGCATCTGCACCCGCTTTAAAACCGGAGCGATGTCCTACGGTTCATTAAGCAGCGAAGCCCATGAATGTCTGGCCATTGCCATGAACCGGATTGGCGGCAAAAGTAATACCGGTGAAGGCGGCGAAGATCCCGAACGACACATTCCTCTACACAATGGCGATTCCCGACTCAGTGCCATTAAACAGGTGGCGTCCGGTCGCTTTGGCGTGACCAGCCACTATTTGTCCAGTGCCCAGGAAATTCAGATCAAAATGGCTCAGGGTGCAAAACCAGGGGAAGGTGGACAATTGCCTGGACGTAAAGTTTATCCCTGGGTTGCCAAGACCCGCTATTCAACACCTGGTGTCGGCTTGATTTCACCACCGCCACACCACGATATTTATTCCATCGAGGATTTAGCCGAGCTGATTCATGACTTGAAAAATGCCAACCGTGAAGCCAGCATCAACGTCAAACTGGTTTCTGAAGTTGGTGTTGGAACCATTGCCGCAGGTGTCGCCAAAGCAAAGGCTGATGTGATTCTTATCAGTGGTTACGATGGCGGGACTGGCGCCTCACCGCGAACCAGTATCCGACATGCCGGTTTACCCTGGGAACTTGGACTGGCAGAAACCCATCAGACGCTGGTACTCAATAACCTGAGAACCCGGGTTAAAGTTGAAACGGATGGCAAGCTGTTAACTGGTAAAGATTTAGCGGTTGCAACCTTACTGGGGGCTGAAGAATACGGCTTTGCGACTGCGCCACTGGTTATTCTTGGCTGTGTTATGATGCGGGTCTGCCATCTGGATACCTGCCCGGTTGGGGTGGCAACACAAAACCCTGAGCTACGCAAGCGTTTCACTGGTGATCCTGGTCATGTTGTTAACTTCATGAAATTTATTGCCCAGGAACTGCGGGAAATCATGGCCGAACTCGGTTTTCGAACCATTGATGAAATGGTTGGCCGTTCCGATAAACTGGAAATGAACAAAGCCATTGATCACTGGAAAACCAAAGGACTGGATTTCTCCAGTATTTTATACCAACCAGCCATTCCAGAAGGCGGCGGTTTATATTGTAAAATCAAGCAAAACCACAATATCGAAAAATCCAAGGATCTAACCGAACTCCTGGCGCTCTGCCAACCTGCTTTGGAAAAGGCTGAAAAAGTGGTCATTAACACCACGATTAAAAATGTCAACCGGGTTGTCGGTACCATCGTCGGAAATGAAGTTACCAAACGCTATGGCGAAGCGGGTCTTCCTGAAGACACCATCACCATCAACCTCAACGGTTCTTCGGGACAAAGTCTTGGTGCCTTTATGCCCAAAGGCATGACCATCAAGCTGGAAGGTGATGCCAACGACTATTTCGGCAAGGGCTTGTCCGGTGGAAAAATGGTCATTTATCCCCCTAAAGAAGCGACCTTTGTTCCGGAAGAAAACATCATCGTTGGAAATGTCGCCTTTTATGGCGCTACCGAAGGCGAGGCTTTTATTCGGGGTGCCGCTGGTGAACGTTTCTGTGTCAGAAACAGCGGGGTTACTGCCGTTGTTGAAGCCGTGGGCGATCATGGTTGTGAATACATGACCGGCGGAAAGGTCGTCATTCTGGGAAAAACCGGGCGAAATTTTGCCGCTGGCATGTCCGGTGGAACCGCTTATGTGCTGGATCTGGATGAAAACTTCTGTGAATCCTGTAACGCTGAAATGGTTGATCTGGTAAAAATCACTGATGCAGTTGAACTGGCTGAGCTTAAAGAGTTGATCATCAAACACCGTGATTATACCAACAGCTCACTGGCTCAAAAAATCCTGGATGACTTTGATCACTACGCTAAACAATTCACCAAGGTTTTACCTCGAGATTATAAACGGATGTTGGATGCCATGGAACGGGTTAAAGCCCTCGGTCTTACCGGTGATGAGGCCTTAATGGCGGCTTTCGAAGAAAATAACCGGGATCTGTCCCGAGTAAGTGGAAACTAGAGAGGAGGTAAACAATTATGGGAAAATCAACAGGATTTTTAGAATATAACCGGGAAGTGCCCAAGGATCGGGAACCTCTTGAACGGATTAAAGACTGGCAGGAATTTCATTTAGAACTGCCGGAAGAAAAACAACGCCTTCAGGGCGCCCGCTGTATGGATTGCGGCGTACCCTATTGCCACTCTGGCATGATGATTGCTGGCGGTGCCTCTGGCTGCCCGATTCATAATTTAATCCCTGAATGGAATGATATGATTTACAAGGGGTTATGGAAAGAAGCCCTGATTCGACTGCTTAACACCAATAATTTCCCCGAATTCACTGGCCGGGTTTGCCCGGCTCCCTGTGAAGGGGCCTGCACCGTTGGCTTAAACCAACCACAGGTAACCATCAAAACCAATGAATGCACCATTATCGATCATGCTTTTAAAGAAGGCTGGATTACACCTAACCCACCAAAGTTGCGAACCGATAAAAAAATCGCCGTGGTGGGCTCCGGACCAGCTGGCCTGGCCTGTGCGGCGGAACTCAATAAAGCTGGCCATCATGTTACGGTTTACGAACGGGCCGACCGGATTGGGGGACTGCTGATGTATGGTATCCCCAACATGAAGCTGGATAAGATCGCTGTCGTTCAGCGTCGGGTTGACCTGATGACCGCCGAAGGGATCAACTTTGTCACCAGTACCGAGGTTGGAAAAGACTACGCCGTTGCCGATTTAAAAGCCAATTACGATGCGGTGGTTTTATGTGGTGGCGCTACCAAACCCCGGGATCTGCCAGTGGAAGGCCGAAACCTTAAAGGCGTTGATTTTGCAATCAACTTTTTATCAGCCAACACCAAAAGCCTGCTGGACTCCAACCTGACAGATGGTAATTTTACCTCTGCCAAAGACAAGCATGTGGTCATTATCGGCGGTGGCGATACGGGTACCGACTGTGTTGCCACCTCGATTCGTCATGGCTGTAAAAGCGTGCTGCAATTAGAAATCATGCCCAAACCGCCAGCCTCCCGAGCAGAAACCAACCCCTGGCCGGAATGGCCCAAAACCTACAAGCTGGATTATGGTCAGGAAGAAGCAGTGGCCCTGTATGGCAGCGATCCCCGCCAATACTGTACCACCACTAAAAAAATTGTCGGCGATGCCAACGGCCATGTTAAAGAAGTCCATACCATAGAAATTGAGTGGATTGCTGATGAAAACGGACGGATGACCATGAAGGAAATCCCCGGAACTGAAAAAGTGCTGCCTGCAGATCTGGTTTTACTGGCGATGGGCTTTCTGGGACCGGATGACCTGTTGGTTGACCAACTGGGTCTGGAACGGGATCCCCGCTCCAATGTCAAAGCCGATTACGGGATTTACCAGACCAGTGTCGACAATATCTTTGCCGCTGGCGAGATCCGCCGCGGTCAGAGTCTGGTGGTCTGGGCCATCAATGAAGGTCGGGAAGCCGCTCGAGCCTGTCACAATTATTTAACTAAGAAATAAATTGCTCCTTAGCGCATCTAAAACAGCCACAAAATCCAAACTGGATCGTGTGGCTGTTTATTTAGGTTCAACTTATTTTTTTGTGATTGTTTTAGACAATCACAATCTCACCTTCAAGTATCCCGTCACTGTTTTCTTTTTCAAAATAGTTAAAGAGAGTCGTTCGGATGTCCTGAACCACTTCCAGAGTATAGCCTTCCAATCCATAGTCAGCCATAGTTGTTTTGATCCGATCGATCTGATCTGGGCTATAAACTTCCCCAATCAAATCCAGTCGCAGATTTTTTCTTTCCGGGTCAATGGTTGCTCGCATGGTGGTAGTTGTCGATGAATCGACTTCAGCATTCACAAACGATTGAACCTTACCCGTTAGATACTGGTTCAGTATCGAATCAACCGACACGTAGATTGCAGAAACCGCTGCCGGAATGGTGATCAGAATCATCCCAATAATGATCCCTTGCTTTAAAATTTTATTGAAGCGCTCTTTAACCACCGCTGCCTGCTTGAGCTGCAACAGCTTACAAAAGGAAAAGGTTGCCAGCATAATAAAAAAAGCATTGATCAGAAATAAATAAGCTGCCGGGAAAATATAATCCGGATTGCTGTTGGCAATGCCATAGCCAATGGTACACATTGGCGGCATTAATGCCGTGGCAATGGCTACACCGGGAATGACATTGGTTTTTTCTTTTCTGGTTATTCCGATGACCCCGGCGGTTCCACCAAAGAAGGCGATCAGCATATCAAAAAAAGAGGGTCCGGTTCTGGCGATTAATTCACTGGTGGCCTCGTGAATCGGTGTCAGCGAGAAATAAATGGAAGCGCCAATCAGGGCAATTATAATCTGAATCATAAAATTAAGGGCCGCATTGCGTAACAATAACCCATCATAGGTCGCCAGACTATAGCCCATGGCAATGATCGGGTTCATCAACGGTGATATGAGCATCGCCCCAATAATCACCGCCGTTGAATTGGTGTTTAAACCAACCGAAGCGACAATGATGGCACAGAAAAGAATAATCAACGGGGCACCCTTTAGCTTCACACCAGCTACAATACTTTCGTGGATAGCATCGGCACCCATCTGATCGGATCGGATATCAAACAAACCATTTTTAAGATAATCAATCATGCTAAATCTCCCAATCTCATTTGCTTATTGTCTTTTATTACCCAATCGAGCATTAAACAAACCTCACTTTTTTATGATTATCTCAAAACTGGCTTTTGAACTCCACCCATTTTCTGGCGTTCATTTTTTGTAGATCCGTCCAACCACAAAAAAGCTGAAAGCCGATTCCACAATTATTTCTGTAGAATCGGCCTCAGCTTACAATCTCAGTTGTCATTTTTTGGGACTCACCCCTTTCTGCTTATCAAAAATCTTCCGCTTCGCATTTCCAATGTAAATACCTCACTTGTTTTAGGGATTATCTTACTTTTTATTTCGCTTTTATGATCCTTTCCTGCCGTTTTTGCATTGGGGATTTTTTATGAAATAAATTTCTGAACAATCTGTTCTCTCGTCCAAATTTCTCCCGTTTGTTACGCTGAATTTCAATTGAAAATCATCTTCTCTTCTCACGTTGATTACCTATTCTTGATCCATTATTTTTATTATGAACACATCGTTTTAATGTGCTGATCATAATGTCAATACCGATCGCCAATAAATCTGACTGTGATTAACGTTGTACTCCTCAATTCTTATGACTTTAAGAATTTTTCCACCGTAGAGTCTATGATCGATAAAATCATTTCCTTGAAGTTTATCTCTGATCTTCTTTCAATCCGATAAGCTTCTCCCTGATTTTTTTCATTCAGTTCAGTGATTCTTTACTTTTCTATGATCCTGTCATTTAATTGGAAAAGGATTTGGTTGATCCTTGATTCAATTATATTGTATCATGTTTATGGCAAAAGTAAACAACTATACTGTAAACGTTTGTAACTCTTTTGTAAAGAATCAATCTGGCTTTATTATGCCATTTTAAAAAATAATGCTTGGATCTTTTTTTTAATATTTATCGCCTTTTGTTAATAAATTCCTTCATTATGGGTATTAAATAAATGGCTATTCTTTCAAAGAGAGGTGTTGTAATGGTAAGAGTTGAAGACATTAGTATGAGCTACCAAGTTTATGGATCCGGATACCCTCTGCTTTTAATAATGGGTTATGGTGGAACCATGAACCTGTGGGAGGAACGGTTTTTGCGTTCGCTGTCAAAAAAATACAAGGTGATTGTCTTTGATAACCGCGGCATGGGTGAAACCAGTTCTGGTCATAAGCCTTTTACAATTGAACAGTTTGCTGAAGACACCTATGAAATGCTGGTTGCATTAAAGATAGAAAGTGCCCATGTGCTGGGATGGTCCATGGGGGCATCAATTGCTCAGGAGTTAGCCTTAAGGCATCCTGAAATTGTTAACAAACTGATTCTATACGCTTCACTTTGTCATCCGGAAATCTTTCCTCCTGAACCAAAGGTTCTTTTCCGGCTTGAAAACACACTGGGAATTCCGTCTGAAAAAGGTTATGAGTGGCTGCGACTGATCTTCCCTCCTGAGTGGATAAAAAATAATCCGGATCGCATTCGGGAAATATTTCATCGCCCGCTGGGGGTTATGAATCCTGATTCGATCCTGAAACAAGCTGATGCGATCAACAAGTGGGAAGGTTCCTGTAATCGCATTCCTTTTCTAAAACACGAAACCCTGGTTATTGATGGTAAAGACGATTTGATTCTCCCTTCCGAAAATGCCGAATATCTGGCCAGTCGATTGCCGAACTCCAAGCTCATTTTGATCCCCGAAGCAGGACATGGTTTAATGTTTCAAAAACCGGATAAATTCACGTTAATCATTAATCTATTTCTTGACTGATACAACCGGTTCGTCCTTTAAATTTTGCAAACTCACAGTAACGCTGTTCAATAATAGATAATTCATTGCATGACTTGAGGCTGGTTTCTAAACGAAGAGACCAGCCTTACTTATATATCATTTTTTCTGGATATCGGTTTATGCTAAACATTTCCTCACAGACCGGATTTTTCTGCATAATTCCAACAAATAACGAAACAATATTGGGATCAAACTGAGAGCCAGCGTTTTTCTGAATTTCAGCTAAGGCATTTTGACAATTTGTTGCTTTTTGATAGACCCGGTTCTCAGTCATGGCATCATAGGCATCCGTAATTGCGATAATCCGTGACAACAGCGGAATCTCTTCTCCGACCAGACCTTTGGGGTAACCACTCCCATCCCAATGTTCGTGATGGCAAAGAATATACTCCGAGATCGATACCAGCTCTGGTGAAGCGCAAGCGATACGATAGCCAATTTCGGGGTGCTTTTTCATTTCAATCCATTCTTTTTCAGTCAGTTTTCCAGGTTTTGCCAAAATCCGATCATCAATTCCTACCTTGCCAATATCATGCAGTGTCGCCAGCAATTCCAGATTGTCCAGTTCGATTTGGGAAAGATTGAGGGCTTCGCCAATCATTCGCGACAAAGCCGCCAAGCGTTCAGAATGCTCCTCGGTTTCATGGCTTTTTTCATACATCGTCGCTTTGATTGAAGCAATAATGGCACTATGTGAGCTGCGTTGCTCCAGTAGTTTGCGCTGGTTCATGTATAATTCAGCTCTTTTGATGGTTTCCTTCAAATCGCCATGGGGTTCTTCTTTTGTTCCCGAACCCAAGGCCACGTTAATATGAAATGCCTCATTCAAAATCCGCCGATTATGTGCAGCAAAACGTTGCTTTATTTCTTCCATCTGTTTCAGCGCCGCTTCACGGGATGTTTTTGGCATCAGGATACTAAATTCATCACCTCCGGTTCTGGCAACTATTTCACCCTTCTGACAACTGTTTTTCATGATCCGGGATGTTTCGATGATCATCCGATCCCCGGCTTCATGGCCAAAGGCGTCATTCATCAGTTTAATCCCATTGATGTCGCCAACAATAATTGAAATCGGTAACTGTTCATTGATGTCAATCCGCTTTTGCTCTTCCTCCCAAAAGAGACGATTGTATAAGCCCGTCAGATGGTCATGATAACTTAAATATCGGTATTTTTGCTCACTGACTTCCAGACTTTTTTGGGATCTGATGATGATTTTTGCTTGTTTCTCAAGCCCATCATAAATGATTTGGATAACAAACAATAAACCAATTCCCAGGATCTGACTGCTGATGGCAACAATCGGCCATCTTGATCCGTAATCGATAATGGCAAATTCATTGAAAAAGCCACTAATCATCAGAATGCTAATAACCAGAAACGCAAACAGATTAAAAACAATAAACTTTAAAACCCACTTTTTGTCCAACAGCGACCCGGATAACACCAGCACCACTGTCACACATACCATTCCGGCTCCCATGGGCCCAGCCACAATCAGCACCAGCACACTGGCAAAATAACCGATCAGAAGGAAAAAAAGTTTTTTGATTCGCAGATTGATCTTATGATTAAGCAGTACAAAGACAGAGATAAAATACAACAAAAACTCCATAACCGATACCGCATATTTGCCTTCCTCATAAAACAGATAGGCACCATAAAAGAACAGAATCGGCCCCAACAGAATAAAATAGAAGGTAATATCATAAAATAAATGATTCTTTAGATAATTGAGATCCTGGTCTCGATTCCCTTCTCCATTGTTTTTTATATTAAAAATAATGACTCTCAGGTTTTTTAACCGCATTTTTATGAAGCCCATCATAACAGCAATCTTTTGTCTGATTATCTGATTCATCCTTCATAACCCTTTCAACACATACTAGCAACTGTCAGATTATTTTAAATATAAATGCTTAGTCATTTGATACCCCCTGTTTATACGTTTAGTCACCTGCTTTTTAAATATCCCCATTTCTGATCGATTTTAAGCATTAAAAAACCGCCAATTGTTCATTGACAGACAATTGACGGTTTTTTGTTTATTATACTTTTTCAGCAATGGTTCGAATTAACTCCTCTGAAGCTTTCCAGCCCAGGCAGGAATCCGTTATGGATTTGCCATATACCCCACCATCGACTGGCTGGTTCCCTTCTTCAATGTAACTTTCAATCATCAGACCTTTCACATACTTTTTCAAGCTGGCGTCATAATGACGATTACGCAGGATTTCCCGGGCAATTCGGGGCTGTTCGCCAAAACGCTTGTTGGAGTTGGCATGATTCAAGTCAATGATAACGGCCGGACAGGAAAAATCCCGCTTTTCGTATAACTTAATCAGATGCATAATATCTTCATAATGATAGTTGGGATAGTTGCGTCCATGCTGATCCACCGATCCGCGCATAATCGCATGGGTCAGCGGATTTCCATTCGTTTTTACTTCCCAACCCCGGTAGATAAAGGTGTGCCCTGCCTGAGCGGCCTGAATGGAATTCAGCATTACTGTAATATCACCGCTCGTCGGGTTTTTCATTCCCACCGGAATTTCCAGACCCGAGACCGTTAAACGATGTTTCTGATTCTCCACCGATCGGGCCCCGATCGCCACATAACTGAGCAGATCTTCCAGGTAAGCATAGTTTTCGGGATATAGCATTTCATCCGCACAGGACAAACCCGTTTCTTCAATGGAACGGATATGCAATTGGCGAATGGCTTTAATCCCCTCAACCATGTTTGCTTCTTTGTTGGCGTCCGGTTGATGAAGCATGCCCTTATAACCTTCGCCAGTGGTTCGTGGTTTATTGGTATATATTCGCGGAATTATGATTATCTTATCCGCAACTTCCTTCTGAATTACACTTAAACGATTCACATAATCAATCACGGCTGTTTCATTATCTGCTGAACAAGGCCCAATGATTAAGATGAAGCGATCGTCCTTTCCTTCAAACACATCTCGGATCATCTGATCCCGCTGGGTTTTTATTTTTTTGCCAGTTTCTGATAAAGGCATCATTTTAAAAATTTCACTGGGTGATGGGATTTCCTGGATCAACTCAAAACTCATTTGTTACTCCCTTTTTCACAATTTTTCGCCAAAATTTACCCCGATCTGACCGCTGCAGGTAATTCTGACCGTTGTATCGACACTTTTAGTTTGTATTTATTATAGTGATTAATGTTCCAACTGACAAGGATTATTATTGATTCCGCGGCCATCCCAGATCGATAGACGATCCGGAGCGATTGTCTGGCTATTATTGGACAGCACAACCGCCACGCTAAAGATCTGATTATCTGCTTCAAATCGAGCTTCGCCGTCGTATTTTTGAGCGATGGCGGTCACCGACGCGATCCCAATACCAGATGACTGCTCTCTTTTCTGGGAAAGGTAGACGCCATTTTTCATTGAGATTTTCCCACTAAAACGATTGTCCACCGTAATATATAACTTGTTGCCAATAACCTGAGATGCCAGTTTAATCATCTTTTCCCCCGAGGTGATTCGCCGGTTGGCTTCCAGGGCATTTTCCAGAACATTTCCAAAAACCACACATAAATCCGTTTCATCAATTTTTAAATCCTGGGGCACCATTGCTTCAATGGTAAAATCAATCGCTTCCAGCTTACAGATATTGGCGTAATAGCCTAATATGGCATTAACAGCATCATTGCTGCAATACAAAATATCGGCGATACTCAAACGGTTCCCCAGCAATTCGGCGATGTAGCTTTCTGCCTTGTCCCCATTCTTCTGTTGGATCAATCCCAATACTGCGTTCAAATGATGCCTCAGGTCATGCTCACCTTTGCGGGTCTCTTCAATACAGATCCCAAATTTCTTATAATACTCCGACTGAAATAGCAATTGTTGTTTAATAACCTCGTTGCTTTCGGCTAAAAGGATGTTTTTCTGAGTTTGTTCCAGCATTTCAATGACTACATAATAAATCAGGTAAAAGCCTAAAAAAGAAACCAAATTAAACACCAGAAACTGCCATTGCGCAATCAGGGCCGCATTCAGAGCGCCGAAGGCCAGACTGATAATATAGTAAACCATCGGGATAATCCAGAGGTAGCCCCAGGCCTTGTTGCGGGTCGCCATCACTTGGCTAATTTTCTTTCTGAAAAAAATCCATACCAGGGGATACGTCAACGCCAGAATTGCGCATTGAAACAGGTTAAAGTAGAAAGAATAGGAGGTTTGAACATAAACCCGATGCAATCCATAAGTCAGATAAGCAATCTCCAGAAATTTGGCCATGGTGACAATAAACTCGGCATAGCTTTTAACCAGCAGTCCAACAAACAAAAGTTTAGCAGGCGTTCCCCGAACCATTGCGGTATAAACCCCCAGGTAGAGCAATAAAAAAAAGACACTGTGAAAAGCACGCAAACTGTTCCAATTCGGAACCCATTCAATGATCAAGATCACTGAAATGATGTTTAATACCATACACAAGGTACCCGCAGTGATCACCGTTTTTTTTGAATACCGGAGCTGCTTCCAGACCGGTATAAAGGCTAGAATAAAATAGGGGCCAATCGATAAAGCAATCCCCCAAACGATGTTCAGATTACTGCTTAGCACTGACTTCACCTCTGACTTTTGTAAACATAAAATCCAAATACCTTTGGCGAACTGCGACACTGTTACTACGGGGGATTCCCACCCGATCACCATTGTCCATCATAAAATCAGTGGTCGTATAATCCGCAACGTGATTCATATTAATGATGCTACAGCGGTGGCAACGCAAAAAGGGTGTACCACCCAGTAAATTCTCCAGCTGCGATAAGGGCAGATAGGTTTTAATTTCTTCCTTTGCTGTATGGATAACCGAAATCTTATTAAACACTTCCACATAAATAATATCTTTCAGGCGAATGGCAACTTCCAGCTTGCCATTGGGAATACGAATCGCTTGTCCGCCCTCTTTCAGTACTGCCTGACAACGATCTAATGCTTCAAAGATTTTTTCTTTCGTGATCGGTTTGATGATGTAATGCTGGGCTTTTAACTCAAAGCCTTCAATGGCAAAATCTTTGCTTGAGGTAATAAAAACCATTTGGCAGTCATCCCCTGCATTTCGCAGCTGTTTGCCAATTTCGATGCCATTGCCCTCTTCTAAATATATATCTAAAAAGACGATACAAAATGATTCGGGTTGGTAATGGGCCCAAAAATCCACCGCTGTCGAAAAAAAAGCGATTTCGAAATCACAGCAATTGACGCCACTGTACTCTTTTAAATACCGCTCAATTCGTTCCTGGTATTCCTGTTCATCTTCGCAAACTGCTATATAAACCATGCTGTCCTCCATCTGACCGTTGATTTATTAACTGTTTTTGATAATTTTATCATATTCAATCCGATTTCACAATTTATTTGCAACTTCTCAACAGTGTGAAAGGGGTATTTTCGCCGTCAATTTGATAAGTAAAATTCAAAACCCGCTGAGAATCAATAAAAATTCTCAGCGGGTTTCTTTTTTATCTTATTTTTAGAATCGTTTATATTAAAACATTAAGGCGCTCATTTTATCAATGGCTTCATCGTTTGATTCATAAACACCTGGGAAGCAACCAAAATTCAGGCCATGGCTGGCACCAGGAATAAAATAGAGCTTTCCACACCGTTCGCAGGCTTCCTTTGTTTTTTCAAAAACAATCTCCGGTGTCCAACCTGGGAAGTCAATGACACCACTGTCAATATCACCCATAAAGGAGATTTGACCACCATATTTTTTGATCAGTTCTGGCACGTTATTGGTTGTCATAACCCCCTGCCAAATATCGATTCCCATTTCAATCATCGCTGGGACCAGGTTGGCAGCATAGGAATCGCTGTGATGAACAATCAGCTCTACGCCGTTATCCTTGTAAAAACCATAGATTTTTTTATAAGCCGGGACAAAGAATTCCTCAAACATTTCCGGTGATACAAACGAAGAACGTTGGCTACCCCAGTCATCATGATGAAAAATACAATCGGGATGGAGGCGGCTAACCATTTCTTCGGCATAAGCCAGTTCATACTCAACCAGATAATCAATCAGATCATGCATCGCTTCGGGTTCTTCATACAGGGCCATTAGCGCATCTTCCATGCTCATCAGATGATGGGTCATTTCGAAGATTCCCGGTGCTACAAAGGCAGTTACAAACTCTTCATTGCGATCGACGGCATTCGCATGAGCAACCGCTGCTGCCCAGGCTTCATCTGAGCTTTCCACCGCTGGTGCTTTTACCTGACTGCGCCAATCGGTGATATCTTTTAAAACCTTGTGCGCATCATCATGAATCGGAAAACCACCCAATTGACCTTCCGGCCAGGTAAAGGTAATTCCCCAGCCATTTTTTATTGTCTGTCCCGGCCCGCACATGGCTCCGATGGGCGCTTCCATAATCAAATTCATAAACTCATATTGTTTTACAAAGCGATCGGGATTTCCACCTTTTATGGTTTCCAGTAAATTCTGTCTTTTTGTCAGCATTCTAATACCTCCTAAAATTATATGGATCGTTGTGAACCTGCCTCGAGCATCGCCCGCTTGTTCTTTTTAAACCGATACTGTTATGCGGTTACCAATTCTTTGGCTTTAACTGCCGCACTGCCGGCATCGGGAGCATAGCCATCAGCACCAACTTCAGTTGCGTACTCTGGCGTAACTGGGGCCCCACCAACAATCACTTTTAAATCCGGATACGCCGTTTTAATTGTCTGAACTGCTTCTTTCAAGGCTGGCATGGTCGTCGTCAACAGACCGGAACAGGCCACCAGCTTGACATTTGCATTATCCTTTACCGCTTGAACGAAGGTATCAGCGGGGACGTCAACGCCCAGATCGACCATATCAAAACCAGCACTTTCAATCATCATCGAAACCAGGTTTTTACCGATATCATGAAGATCGCCAGCTACCGTTCCGATAACACAGGTACCGAGCGAAGATGAACCGTCTCCAGCCATCAGCGGTTTTAACACTTCCACACCTTTAGACATGGCTTTAGCGGCAATCAGCATTTCCGGTACAAAGATTTCCCCGGATGAGAATTTATCCCCGACCACACCCATGGAATCCACCATAGCCTGAAGAATTTCTGCTGGTGCACTGCCTTCATCTAGGGCTTCCTGAACCAATACCGGAACCAGCTTTGACTTTCCAGCTTCAACCTTTGCTTTAACTTCTTCGATTTTTGACATTTTTTCCTCCAATTTTAATATCGATTTATGATATCTGGATGATATCGGTTATATTAACGATTCCACGTGTGTGCGTGTAACCCCTAATTTCTGATACGATGACGTAACGACTGATGCTAGTTTTACAACTGTTTAATTCTCAAATAGCCGTTATTTCGGGAATGTGATAGCGATTACATCACTTGAATGGATTACTTTTGTGCCATTCTTTTTTACAGCACTGGTCGGCTGCCTGATTTAATCACTTTCGCAACTGAGACAATTTTAAATCAATTTAATGTTTATGTCAACAGTTATTTATAAAATCAAACACTTTTACTAATTAGGAAATCGTGGCAATTTACAAATCAAATCGGTCACCGTCTTTTCCGACTTTGAGTTGATATAAAAAATCTCCCTTTCCGGGTTGGCACTTACAGCCCGACGGAAAGGGAGATCTTATTTGCTATCTGTTTAAAGAGTGCCGTGGCAAACTGATTAGTTAAATAATACACACCCAACATAGGTTAGGGTATTGGGGCCATAGTAATACTCAAGCTGATTTAGTTTACACAAGTCACTGACGAGAATTCCAAAGGCTTCCATTGATGAGAAGGCTTTCTCGGGAAAGCGGCAGGCTTCTTCTGGATAGGTACATTTTTGACACAGTGAACAACATCCATCGCCCAGTGGAAGCATATCCGCTTTTTTTTCAAACAGGGCTTCAACCAGCCGATCAAAGCTGGCATTGTGCTTGTTCTTGATCTCTTCCATCCCCTCAAAATCAAAACTGTCTTCTAATTCGCCGGTGGTTTGAACAATCACGCCATGCTTGTAATTTTTTACCTTTGTTCCACATTCTTCCAATGTTCCGCATCCCGGTGGACATGCCCAATTGGTATCATAGATCTGACACTTATTATCGGCACACATTTGTCTGACTTCGGGGTTTAAATCAATGGTGGAAACCTCAAGTTTGGCTGCTCTCGTAAATCCACTTTTATCGGCCAGATCCAATACTTCTGCTAATTCGATCATTTCGTTTTCTCCGCTTTCCTGTGATAACTATTTTTAGTTTTCACTAAATTAATGATAATTTTAGCACATTTTTTCGTATAAATATAGCCTTTTCTTGAACAACCATACAATAACAAACTCTTACTCGCATTTAATTTCAAAGTTTGAGGCAACATTATCGGAAATCTGTGCCGATCGTTCACATTAACAGAAATGCGATCATTGGAATCGTAACAACCGAAGCCAGGGTCGTGATAAAAACGCCTTTTGTAGCCAGCGCAACATTGTTTTCGTAGCGATTGGCAAAAAGTACCGAAGATGTCGCCACCGGCATCGCAATGATGATAATCACAATTCCCAATAAATAGGGATTTATTATCACATTTCTTAAAATCACCCAGGCCAGCAAGGGCAACAAGACCTGCTTAATAATCACGTAGGGATACAATCTGAACTCGGCAAAAACACTCCGAACTGAAATCCCTGATAAAGCAATGCCGATTACAATCATGGCCAGGGGCGTCGTCGTCGACCCAACGGTTTTTAACGTATCGTTAAGAAGCTCCGGAAATTTTAGATGACCGGCAAACATAATAACCGCAATAATAGATGCCACCATCCCCGGGGATAAAAACTTTCTTGCATCCAGTGCGCTTCGGCCCTTCTTCGACATCAGCATAATCCCCAGGGTAAAGTTGCTGACATTAAAAATTAGATTAAAGATCGTTGCATAAAAAATAGCACTTTCTCCAAAAATCGATGCGATCACAGGAAAACCCATAAAGCCAACATTAGACCAAATGGTCATATACATGTATAAGTAACGGTCTTCTTTTGGCACCATCAGGATTCGGACAATCAAATAAGCAACAAACGGCATCACCACATAAAAAAGAATAGAAATTATAAACATCATGATGACATCCGAATTATTGGTATCCGCTGGCATGGTTGCCACCGAGGCCAGCATCATACATGGCAGCGTAATACTTAAAATAAAATTCGAAAGCTGTGATCCGAAATTTCCACTGACAACTTTTTTCTTTGCTGCAATATATCCAAAAGCCAAAATCAAAAATAATTCCAACATCTGGCTGATCACCACCATTATATCCATCGGCCTGCTCCTCAAATAAAAATAGCCTATCACAAGCTCGGTTTGAATTCAACCCAATTACCAAAAGGTGCTCAAACTTGAAACCGTTTAAAGGTTTTCACCGATTCTGTTAAGCCTTGTCTAATGCTGCAGTAATCGCTCTTTGCGGTTACAACGTGAATTGAATATTTTTTTTAAAAAACAAGAAATAAATTACACATTTAGTTGGTTTTCTGCTACAATCAACTTCAGACGGGTTAGCTTCGGCGAGACGGCCCGATGTTCTGATTTTAAAACAATAGAGGTAGCGATGAGAAAGAAAACCACCCCAAAATTACGAATCAAAAATTTACCCCGTTTCCTGATTTTTTCAGCAATGAGTCTGATTATTCTCGTTATCATTACCATGTCTTTGTTTTTTTTAATGAATAAAATGGCCGAAGCCTTTAATACCCAAAAGCAGATCCTTCAGACTTCATCTGCTAATTCGTCCGATCCCAATGCTGCCAAAACAGAAACCGTAAGCAGTAATAATCAGCAGAATGCCAAAACCGAAACCAAACCCCAGGTGACGGATGATGATCCCCTGGCCGATATAAAAGCTCGACTTCGCAGTGGAGACACTGACGGAATCAAGGTTGTTTTTCTGACCTTCGATGATGGCCCCAGCGAAAATACCGGAGCACTTCTTGATATACTCGATGAATATGATGCCAAGGGCACCTTTTTTACCACCCTCCATGACAATGCCAATGCCAAAGCCATGTATCGTCGGATTGTTGATGAAGGCCATACCCTGGCTAATCATACCAGCAGCCACGATTACAGCCTTTACAGCAATCCGGAAGCCTTTTTTGCCGATGTCGAGGAGCTGGATCAGTTCCAAAAATCAATAACGGGTCAAAAAGAAACCAGCCACGTTTTTCGTTTTCCAGGCGGTTCAACAAACTCCAATGAGGCCTGTGTTGAGGGCATCGTTAGTCGGGGCTTTAATTACAGCGACTGGAATGTTTCTTCCGGAGACGGCTGCTCTGATCCACCGCCAAGTGATGTCATTGCCCAAATGATTATTGAAGGATGTCGGGAAAACGATGTATCGGTTGTTTTATGCCATGCCGAACTCAAAGAATCCAGCCGGAATGCCATTCCCATCGTCATTGAAACGCTTCAGAACGAAGGTTATGTCTTTTTGCCGATGGAGAAGGACTATAGCTATCCCCGCCATTTAGAAGTTTAACCGGCCATTTTTACCCAAAATAACCAATAGGCGGATCGCCAAATAGTAAACCCACCGTTTTTGCGGTGGGTTTACTATTTGGGTCTGGGTCGTATTGCCGTACTTTCGTATTGCTTATGACGGTACATATCATCTTCCGCCCGTTTAAATATTTCTTCGATATCTTCTGCCTCGTTATTTTTTGTTTCGTAGCCAAAAGAGATGGATACCGCCAGTCCGCCCACTTTTTCCGCTGCCGCCAGGCTTTTTATTTTATCGATCATCATTTCGATGACCGAGCCCGCTGTTCGTGGTAAGATCACAATAAATTCATCCCCACCTAGTCTGGCAACAATATCGTCCTTACGACAGACCTGGCTGATAATCCTGGCCGTTTTGATTAACAGTTCATCCCCCATCAAATGTCCCAGCGTATCGTTGACGAATTTTAAGCCATTGACATCTCCCAGCAGAAGGGTCAATGGTAAATTTTCTTTTTTGTCCAGACTCGCCAGTTCCTGTTCATAATACCGGCGATTATAAAGCCCCGTTAAATAATCATGATAACTGAGATAGAGAATCTCTTTTTCATTTTGCCGTTTTTCATTAATAAATCGGGCTTGAAGCAGATTCTGGAAGGCCAGATTTGACAGCTGATTGGCAATGGTATGGAGTAATTTTGCGATTTTTTCAAACCGTTGAATAGACATCCGGGGCACTTCTCTAAACGCCTGCAAGACAGCGTCTTCATCGGCACCGATTTCCCGGGCATAGGCAACTAATTGGAACTCTTTAATGTTTTCATCCCTGACCTGCCCAATCAGCCAATTGGCTACGTGTTTACCACCCACCGTAATCGCCGCCCCGGCATCCCACAAGCCGCCACTTAAACATCTTTTGATTATCGGCCCCTTGACTGAATAGGCACCAATTGCTGCATCCGATTTATAACAATTCTCGCAGCCCCGTTGGGTCTTGCGAATAATATCCCGACAAAGCCTGGTGAAGTTGGAGGGTTCGGTTATCGGGGTGCCATCGGTCAGGGTGATCACTGAAGCAACACCGGTTGCCTCAGAAAACTGATCCTGCAATCGCTGAATGGTCTCCAGATCGATTAGTTCAGAAAAGTCAATTGTGCTGGTATCTTCAGCTGGTCTGGTCAACTCCAGCATCCGCTTTTCTAATTGCTGTTCGATTTTTTTGCGATCCGTAATATCCCGGGCAGCCGCATAAACCAACTTTCCCTGGGGCCGGGAAGACCATTCAATCCAATGATAGGTTCCATCTTTGGCCCGGTAACGATTGGTAAAGTTAACCACCGGGTTCTGTTCATTAAGACGATTCATCACCTCCCGGGTTACCTGAACATCATCCGGATGGACAAAATCCAGATACTTTGTCCGGATCAATTCTTCGTAACTGTACCCCAACACCTCTTCCCAGGCCCTGTTTGTTTTGACAAAATATCCATCCATATCAGCAATGCACAAAAAATCCAGGCTCAATTCAAAGAAATTGTTCAATTCCTCCAATTGTGTCTTTTCCTTCGTGATATCGATAAAATGGGTAATAAAAAAACCTTTTTCCGGGCTATAGGCAACGACCCGACACCAGATGTTAAGGGCCGCCGTATATTGTTCAAACTCTTTTTTGCCGCCATTTAAAGCAATGTCACCATAGAAACGGATCCAATCAAAGCTATCATTAACAATTTCTGGCAAAACCTCTGTGATTCGTTTTCCAAGTATTTTAGCCCCAAAGAGCCCTGTCAGTTTTTCAAAAGCCGGATTGACCTCAATAAACTCATAATCACAAGGCTTACCGGCTTCATCACAGACAATTTTGTGATAAGCATAACCCATCGGAGCATGTTCCAGAATCGATTGATACCTAGCGTCATTCATGCGGCTTCACCCTTTCAGCTAACTTTTATGAACTATAACAATTTTTATATACCCCAATGCTGGCGATTTATGCCTGAATATTCTGCCAATCACTTCATTTTCTTCAAATTTTATTCGTTTCTGCATCTGTCCAACTTTGATCCCATTCATTGAAAAAGAGGATTTACCCCAGTCAGGATAAATCCTCTTTATTATCTTACCCGAACCTATTTTGCTACAGAACGTCTAATCCAGCCTGAGCTACGATCATATCTTCTTCGACGCTTCCTCCGCTGACACCAATTGCTCCGATGATTACGTCATCTTCTTTAATTGGCAAGCCACCACCAAACACAACCATCCGACCTTTGTCGCAGGATGCCAAACCGAACAATGAACCTGCTTCTTTCGATGCATCAGCAACTTCATGACTGCCGCATTTCAGCGCTGCCGCTGTGTAAGCTTTGTTTGTTGCTATATCCATACTCGCTAATAAGGAATCTTCCATGCGATTGAACAATACCGGATTTCCATGTTTGTCACAGATTGCAATCACCATCGGCACATTAATTTCAATCGCTTTTGCTGCAGCAGCATCAGCCATTTTTTTTGCCACATCCAATAATTTTCCAGTTGTTGTCATTTTTTAATCCTCCAAATTTTAGTTTAACCCTCTTTCGCAAGTTTAATTAAAACTGGATTCTGTTTTTTCGCCTAAAATGCTGCCTTGTAAATGGCAATCACATCATCTTTGGTTGGGCATTTGGGATTTCCACCGGTACAAATATCAGCCAGAGCCAGATCAGCCAATTCGCTGAAATCTTCTTCTTTAACGCCGATTTCTGCTAGTCCAGAGGGAATGCCAACATCTTTAGACAATTGTTTGATGGCTTCAATGGCCAGTTCGTTAATTGCTTCTTTGCTTTTGTGCGCTGTATCAACGCCCATTGCTTCTGCCACCGCTTTTAAACGATCACCCACCGCATCAGCATTGAAGGCTGCAACATGAGGAAGCAAAATGGCATTGCAGACGCCGTGAGGCAGATCATAAAAACCACCCAGCTGGTGAGCCATGGAATGAACGATTCCCAAGCCGCCGTTCGAGAAGCCCATACCGGTGACAAATTGACCATAGGCCATTCCATCCCGGGCATCGACATCTTCACCATTGGCAACCGCTTCTCTTAAACTACCAGCGATCGCTTTGATCGCTTCTAAGTTGAATAAATCAGTAAACCGGGAAGCTCCGGCGGTGGTATAGCCTTCAACGGCATGGGTCAAGGCATCCATCCCGGTGGCTGCTGTTAATGATTTTGGCATTTTTACCATTAAATTGGGATCATTTACCGCCACTGTAGCCAGGCAGTTCGGATCGACAATAACCATTTTCAGTTTACGATCTTCATCGGTGATAACATAATTAATTGTTGCTTCACTGGCGGTTCCTGCCGTCGTATTAATCGCTACAATTGGTAATGATTTATTGGCGGTTTTACCAACGCCTTCATAATCCCGCAGGTCTCCGGGATTAGTGGCCAGAATAGCGATTCCCTTGGCGGTATCCTGAGGTGATCCGCCACCGATGCTGATTACAAAATCACATTCGTTATCTTGCAAGGCCTGAAGACCAGCGTTGACATTGGTAACTGTCGGGTTTGGTTTAACATCAGAAAACATGGCATATGCCACTTCAGCATTGTCTAACACATTTAATACTTCCTGGACAATTCCAGCATCGATGAGCACCTGATCGGTTACAACTAATGCTTTTTTGACATTCATCCGTTTGATTTCCGGAGCAATGAGTTCGATTGCACCGGGTTCCATAATTACGACTGGTGGAAAATAATAGGTTCTTGCCATTTTGGGTACCTCCAATTTTTTAACTGTAAACAGTTACATTTCCTTATCATTTTATCAAATTTTTGATGTGATTCAATTGACATAGCTCTCTAACTGTCACATAAGTGACAGTTAATAAAATGTGTCACTTTTCTGTCGGCAAAAAAACAATCGCTATCTGATGACAGGGCAGCTGTTATCAGATAACGATTGGCATAAAAAAATATTAGCCTACAAAAACAATAAGTAGTGTCTGAGCTTTTCTGGAATTGCCTCGATCAGTAATTTAGCAAATTCTGCCGGCTCCATGACCATCCCCTCGGTCACCCATTTAAAGGTCATATCCATCGATCCCTGACAATACATGTCCAGCAGGAATTGATCATCTGTTTCCAGGGGCTTTCCAGTTTTTTGGACAATCCGATTCGTATAATAATCCGTTATCAGCTTTAAATCGTAATCAAAAATCGAATTGCAGTCACTGGATTTAAATGCCGCTGTAAAAAAATCTTTCTCCGCCCGGACAAAGGCAAACTTGCGGGTTAAGCCTTCTTCCAGCGTAAGACTGACCCCCATCTGCTTAATTGATTGTTGCGCCAATTTATCAAAATACCAATTAACTAAGTCATATTTATCCTGAAAATAACGATAAAACGTCTGTCTTGTTAATTCACATTGATCAACAATTTCTTTAACGGTTATTTTATCTAAAGGCTTTGTAACCATTAGCGTTTTAATTCCCTGAGCCAACCGTTCTTTTGTTCGATCATTTGCATCCATTGATATCCCTCTTAACTAAATATTTAAAATTTTTACAAATTTATCACCAGTTTCTCCAGTTAATCTTATCGACCTCGGTAATCGATGTCAATGAAATATTTTATCAACTCACATTAAAATAATCCCAGTTACGCTCTTTCGAGATGGGCCACTTAAAAAGAACTCCTTTTACTGACCGTTTCGTGATGAGTCGATCAGTAATCGGAGTTCATTTTTAACAATCAGCAAACACAGCTAAAACCAATGGTTTTCGTCTACTGAACTGCTTTTTTGTGAATAGTGTGTGTATTTATGCTTTGATTTCTTTTTTGCTGATCAGATAAGCCATACCCATCAGTGCCAATAAGCCCATTGTAGCCATTAATGCATCTTGACCCATGTCCTGAGTACCAGTTTTGGGATTTGATGATTTCCAATGACGGTGACAGCAATTGGGTTCCAGATACAGACAGGATGCGGTCAGATCGACATCACCGTAGCAAGGACTGATCCAAACACCTTCGCCGCCATAGATAGCTAATGGATTAACACCACCAGAGGTACAAAGATCCAGGATACCATCTCGGATTACAACCCAGCTAGCTGCATATAATGCAGTTGCCACACCAGTTTCGGTGGTTGATTTAACAGTTGTGTATCCGCCTTTAACGATGGCATCATCGCCAGCGCCAATACCCATGCTCTGGCCACTAACTGAATCGGTAATGACATCAACATCGCCGCCGTTGATCACCAGGTCATTGTCTGCCCAGAGACCATAGGCTCCGCCGGTTCCAGTATGAACTGCCGTTGCATCAACCCATCCGTCATTGATGATTAAATCGCCATTGTCAACAAGTACACCATACGCATTATGGGTATTGTCACTTGTTAAAGCGGTTAATTCATAATCACCATCATTAAGCACCAGATCGCCGTCCATGACATGGATTGCTGAATATTCGCCGACTGCCGTCAGTTCGCCAGGTCCGCCCATGGTCAGGTTTCCGACAACTTCAACTGCGCAGCCATCCGGATTCACAACAAGGTTTTCACCTTTGAGGATCATGGCAAAATTGCTACCCATATCAGCTGCAACAACCTGTTTGCCAACAAAACCGTTTAAGGTTAAGGCATTGGTTATTGCATCATAAGAGTAGTCAGCACCAACGGTGTTAAGGAGTACATCAATAAAAGTTGTTGCATCTCTCCATAAACCCAGCGCAGGAACTGCTTTTACCTCAATGGTTCCTTCATCTGCTGCAGTTTCGATTACTGGTGCTTCAGCAACGGCTACAACCGGTGCATCAGCAGCTGGGGTTTGAGCAGCTGGCGTTTCTACTGCCGGCGCTGCTGCCACTGGTTCAACCGCCGCTGGCGTTTCAACTGCAGGCGTTTCTGCTGCTGGCGTTTCTACTGCGGTATTTAGCACCTCATCAACTGGTGCTCCCTCAACTTCCAGAACCACGAGTGTGGGTTCTTCAACAACTTCTTCTGCGGCAAATGTTGATACCGGTATTAACATTAACACCATCATCACAACCAGCAACAAAGCCATCAATTTCGACATTTTTTTCACTTCACTATTCCTCCTTTCAATGGAATTGTTTTCTGTGTACATCACACCCCAACTGGTGTAAAATTACACAGTTATCACTACGATATTGTTTTTACCCTCTTTTATCATAAATAACAAAAATATTTAAAAAAATAAATTATTTAACATCTTTTTTTGTTAGCTGTTTGCATTCAGCTCCAGCATTTCACCAAAGTCTTATTCTTTTAACTTAGTTTTGCTAATTCAAGCTGCTGGCAAACGGCACGGCAGTGGCTCCCGGGGCCGCCGAACCACTTGGCACGACGATGATCTGAATGCCTTCCAACCGCAGGGCCATCCCTTCGGTACCAGCGCTGGCACCGTTTTTAGCCCAGTCCAGCCAGCCGTAATTCTGGGCATGGACACGATAATAAACATCATATTTACCCACATCGACACCATCGAGCTCAATCCGGATTCCTTCCAGACGCAGACTAAGACCGGTTGTTCCACTAAGGTCACCGTTGCTGACCATTGGTTGCCAACCGATATTCTGAACATGGGTCTGATACTGAATGGCCACATTGACTTCGCTGTTATCCACCAGAATTTTGATTCCTTCCAGGCGCAAACCCTGGCCAACCGTGCCACTGATTTCACCATTTTTTTTGGCACTCTGCCAGCCGACATTCTGAACATGCGTGGAATAGTACACATCCACATAGGAAGCAGGCAGGCTCACAAAGGGTCGCATATTTGCATACGCATAGGATTCTGCGGTGGATCCAGCATAACCGTAGATGGTAAGATGGGGAATGGTTCCGAACACCTGTCCATCAAAAGTCAAGGTGCTGTTAAAAATAGTAATTTTAGTCAGGGCATTGCAATTGGCAAAGGCCGCATAACCGATGGTCGTGACAGAACTGGGGATAATGATGCTGTTCAGCGCCTGAGCACCCCAGAACGAACCATTTCCGATGGTTGTTAAACCGTTTCCTAAAAAGACCGAATCCAAATTGGGACAATTGTAAAACGAACGCATCCCCAAAATTGTCACACTGTTTGGCAGATTAACACCCGTTAAGCTGGTGTTTCCGTTAAATACATCGCTGCCTATTTCCAGCACACTTTTGCCATCAAGAGTAGCCGGGATATCGACATTGCCACCGCTTCCCGTATAGGCAACAATCCTGATCCCCCCGACGATTGTATCATACCAGTAATCCCCGGCATGAATGCTGTTAAGCGAAATTTCTGACCGTTGCGCTCCGTCATTTAAGATCTGGTTTTCATCACTGGCTTCCAAAGCCAGGTTTTTGATTAATTCAGTATCGTGATTCTGTTCTTTAGCCATAACGCCGATTGGAAACAGACAGATACCAGCAATGATCAGCCCACAAAAAACTTGTTTTACTAACCCGTTCATTTTTGGCCTCCTTTTTTAAA
>MTLE01000243.1_pt3 | contig 56391 bp, 42 predicted proteins | sample 1982461 | NCBI WGS metagenome assembly MTLE01 (sample SAMN05712605, study PRJNA340218) | biofilm metagenome | isolation source: sample SPL anode biofilm adapted to -200 mV | place: USA | collected 2012-02-03 | reverse complement strand
GACAGAACCGGCAATGGGCATTACATCCTGACTGTGTCTGAATCTGAATGTTTTTCGGGAAAGCGGGCACCGGGCGCATGCCGTTAAGACGACGGCGGATGAATCGCTCAACCCCGTTTTTGCAGTCTTGGGGGAGAAAGTATCGAATGGGCATTTCGAGAATCCTTTACCATGCAGAGATGTGTGAAACAAAAGCTATTTTGCCGGATCAGCGTAGCATGTTTTTGAGCCAGCGCGCAACCTCGGGCGCCTCCGCTGGGAGAGGGCTTTGGGGTTCCGTTGTGAGCGGATCTCCGAACGGCCGGGCACGGCCCGATGCAAATAAGGCCCGGTGCAGCAGGGATATATCGCGACGCGGGCGAATCAAGCCGCGACGCAGCATCCAGGCACATGCCGCGCCTACTATACCGGTCGGCGTCCCATCCTTAATCTCCTGCGAGAAAAAAGCCTGGGCGCGGCATACGCACCATTCGCGCAATCGGCTGCGGATACGGGTTGACTTGATCTCCGTCACCGGAAAGATATAGAGAGGTGCCGTGGTAGCAGCCGCCTCGGCCAGCATCGATTCACTCTCGCCGGTGACAACCAGTACATCGGCTTGGGCCAGCAGCGCCCGGTACGGATTTGCATGACGGTCCGGTTGCCAGGTAAAAACGCGATGCGGGGCGGTGAGAGCGGACTCCAGTGCCCGGGTGGCAGCGGGGCTGGTACGACGGCTGGTAACGGCAACAACGCTCCCCCCCACTTCTTCAGCCCGTTGACGCGCCATCAACGCCATTTTCCCCGCGTCATCGGCGCGCAGGCGGAAGCGGGCGGCATCTCCTCCCACCAGAAGCACTACGACGGGCCGGGGAACACCATCCAAAAGCCCGGGCCATTTTCCGCTTTCTTCGGAAAGGAGCTGCAACGAAATGGAATTCAGGGGAGCTATGGTATCGTAACGTCTGGGATCCGGCGGCAAGCGACAGTGCAGGGGGGTAACCACAGCATCATAGTTGCTTGCCACCGCTCCGCCGACCCGGCCCAGCTGCACCGTCATCGTGCGCCCCTTGCTGGCGCGGCCGACCCAACGGGTGACGGGGGCCGTGCTGCGACCGACGCCGACAACTAAATCCGGCCACGGAGGTTCGAGCGGAGACGATTTATGCCGGTCCAGGCCTGCCGTAAGTGGTAGAAACGGCAGAGAATCCCGCCAGCGGGACCATCGCGTAAAATGCAATTCCTTGACTTCGTAGTGCCATCCCAATGCGTCAGCCAAAGCAATTGCCTGAATCCGATTGCCCGGATGGAGATTGGTCAGTACCCACACGCGGGCAGGGCAAGATGAATTGTGGGTGTGCTCTGGTTCCATGCCTGTGTTCAACTTTTCACTGAAGAGGCTGAAAGAAGTTCGAGATATATTTTTTCAGCGCGGGCTGCCCGCTTCTCCTCCGTACAGAGCTCAAGCACCAGCTCGCGCCCCTTCGCCGCGCAGGTCCGCGCCAGTTCACCATCCCGGAGCATCCTGCCGATTGCGTCGGCCAGGGCCGCCGGGTCTCCGGGCGGAACGAGCAGCCCCGTGCTGTTATCGATGACCAGTTCCCGGTTGCCTGCCACATCGCTAGAAATTACCGGTCGAGCCATGGCGAGCGCCTCGCGCAACGCTCCGGTCAACCCCTCGCCCCGCAGTGATGCGCATACGACAATATCCATGGCGGCCAGCGCCGCAGGAACATCTTCCGTAAAACCCGCAAAAACCACCCGGTCGGATACCCCGAGAGAGGAAGCCATGGCTTGCAGCACAGCGGAATCCCCCTCGCCCACCAACACAAAACGCAGTTCAGGGTGCTTATCCTTGAGAAGGGCCGCTGCCTCCAGCAGTACCGGCTGCCCCTTTTTGGGAGTATTCAGGGAGCCGATCAAGCCGACAACCGGGGCCCCCTCCGGCAGTTTCCAGGCGCGACGCATTGCGGTACCGGAAACTCCCGGGCGAAAACGGTCAGGGTCGAAGCTGCCGTAGACTACTTCAACCTTTTCCCCGGCAATGCCATCGGCCACCAAAGCCTCCCGGACGGCAGCCGCTACGGCGAATATACGGGCGACATGGCGGCGGTGGATAAAATAAGCCAGACGGCTTTGCGACAACGGATAGACGGTACCGCGATTTGCCGCCCATACAGGGCGGCGCATCCCCAGGGTTGCGAAGTATGCGCAAAACAAAGCCCGGTTTTTGTGCGTATGGAGAACATCGGGGCGCTCTTCAGCCAGCAACCGCCGTAGTTGCAGCATGCCGGCCGGGCTTTGCAAGCCAAGGCGCCGAATCCGGACCCCAGCGTTTTGAAGGCTCTGGAACCAGACTCCCTCCATAGGCTGATCCGGTTCGCCGTCAAATATGCAGGTAACTCTGTGATCGCGCCGGGCAAGGGCTCGTGCAAGCGATGCACACTGCACGGCTCCGCCGCGCTCGACAGAACCGTGGGAGTCAACCATCACTATGTTAAGCCGTTTATTATCGCAGGGAATTTCAGCGGCACTGTTGCTGGTTTTTTCATGGATTGTCATGAAGACATCGCCTCTGTTTCTTTAAGCATCTGCATCCACCGGGTTTCGAAGGCATCATAGAGAAAAGAACTGGATGAAACCACTAAAAGTTCATGATTTGCATGGAGCGAGCTTTTCGAGAAATTCATGCTGCCGAAGATGACTTCCCGGCCACGATGAGTATCCATCAGAATGAACTTGTTATGCATGGGGATTCCTTGCGGGTGCCGGTAGCGGCGAAAAACCAGGTGCTCATCCAGCAGATTCTCGACCCACCGGGGAACCCGCCGCTCCGTATCATGGGCGAGAATTTCGATTTGAATGCCGCGCTTTTTGAGTGCGAGCAGTGTTTTTCCCATTTCGGCATCGTTCAGATGGGAAATCGCCATGCGCAGAATCGTCCCCCCCGGCAGGGCCAGGAGCTTTCGGCGGAGGACGTAGCGATGGAGCCGGGGAAAAAGGTAAACGCTCGAATCTCCCGCCGTCAGCACCTTGTTGTTGCGCGGCAGCAAACGTTCCCACGGACCGTGCGGGCTGTCATGCAGAAGGCGGAGATGATCGCGCAGGGGGATGACTAACCGGCTGTCGGTAATCTCCACCAGGTGATTGTGCCCTCGGTCCTGATCGCCGATTTCTTCAACGATGTGCGGATCTTCAGGCTGATTACCGGAGGGATTGAACGTACCGGCAAGAACGTGGGGTTCAGGATGGCTGAAGTAATAGAGCTTTATGTGCAGCCGTGGTTTTTTCCACTGAAGGTTGTCAGGACAGGAATGCTTGAGCGGCCTGCAATCGCCGGCAAGATTACCGGAACGTTGCAGCATTTCGAGTACGGGGAGGTTGACATGGTTACTGCGCGGATTCGCTTCCAGGGTCAGCCTGACCGCGACCCCCCGTTTCTTGGCCTGAACAAGCGCATCGGCCAGCGCTTCATCGCGGAAATAATAGGTCGCCCAGAAAATCTCGCCGCCGGACGGCACGGCGGAGACATGGGAATGGAGCAGATCGCGCAGGGCTCGGGGGCTACAGTCAGGCCCACCAAAAAAGACGCGGAAATGCGGATTGCCTGGCGAAGATGTGGATATGGTCATAAAGAAATCTCAGTGGTCAGAATAGTTTATATGTCGGTGCTTTTTCAACCGGTTTTTTGCCCTGGAGACCGTGTCCGCTTCCCTTGAGCTGTGTATCATGCTATAAAAAAAGGTCTATATAATTGTACTCTTCCCGATGCTGCTCAAGGACGAATAAATGCGACTTATGCTTCACTTTTTCCGGACTTACCCCAGGCATACCCTCACCATGCTCCTGGCCCAGCTTCTCGCCGGCGTAATGGAGGGAATCAGCCTGACCGCCCTTCTGCCGATGCTTAACATTGCAGTTGGCGGCACCAAGAGTTCCGGGATCGGGAAAACCGTCACCTCCGCACTGCATGCTATGGGCATTACGCCGACAGTCCCCTCCTTGTTGATGGTTGTGGTTGCAGGCGTTATTCTGAAAAGTGCTTTAGTGCTGCTGGCCGACCGCAAAGTCGGATACACCGTTGCCCTGGTGGCAACAGACCTGCGCCTTACATTGCTGCGTGCCCTTCTTGGAACCCGCTGGGAGTATTATCTTAGCCACCCCATGGGCAGCCTGGCTAATTCAGCGGCCAGCGAAGTCATGCGGGCCTCTACGGCCTACGTGCACGGGACTTTAGCCATCACCTACATGGTGCAGTGTTTCGTTTATGCATTTGTTGCCCTGATGATATCCTGGAAAGCCAGTGTCGTGGCCTTTGCGGCGGGCTGCCTGCTGATGGTTTCGCTCAATCGCCTTATACGCAAAGCAAAAAAGGCCGGGAGACAGGAAACCTCCTTAATGCAGTCCCTGCTTTCCCGCTTAACCGATTGCCTGCAATCGGTAAAACCACTGAAGGCGATGGGACGGGAGCAGTTGGCAGAAAAAATGCTCGAGGAGGACACCCTCAAACTCAACAAGGCGCTACGCAGACAGGTCTACAGTAAAGCCGTGCTGAAAAGCCTCCAGGAACCGTTCCTGATTCTCATGATAGTGGCAGGGCTCTATGCAACGCTGGTCCTGTGGAACTATGAGCTGCCGACCGTCATGGTACTGGTTTTTCTACTGGCGCGGCTTCTCGGTGAATTCGGCAAGATGCAGCGCAAGCTCCAGGAAATGGCCACCTGCGAAAGTGCATTCTGGTCGCTGCAACAAAAAATCAATGATGCCAACCTGCAGAAAGAGCCGAACCTCGGCCAGAAAAAGGTGGAACTGGCGAAGAATCTGCGTTTCGACGGGGTCAGCTTCAGTTATGGCAAAGTACAGATTCTGAAATCGGTATCCCTCGATATTCCTGCCGGAACCTCCACTGCGGTAATCGGGCCTTCGGGGGCCGGCAAAACCACCCTGGTGGATCTTGTGACCGGCCTCCTGCGTCCGCAGCAGGGGGAGGTTCTGGTGGACGGCGTGCCCATGGGTGACATGGACGTGAAATACTGGCGCAGCAAAATCGGGTATGTTCCCCAGGATACGGTCCTTCTTCACGATTCCATTCTGGCCAATATCACCCTGGGGGATTCAGGACTCGACGCTACCGATGCAGAAGCGGCGCTTCGTGCCGCTGGAGCCTGGGATTTTGTCTCGGCAATGCCGGAAGGGATGCAGACTATTGTCGGGGAACGCGGCTCCAAGCTGTCGGGCGGCCAGCGTCAGCGTATCGCCATTGCCCGCGCGCTGGCCCATCGGCCGGCTCTCCTGATTCTCGACGAAGCGACCAGCGCCCTCGATCCCGAGAGCGAAAAAGCAATTTGCGAAACCCTGGCGAGCCTCCGCGGTAAAGTCACGATGCTTGCCATATCTCATCAGCCTGCGCTGGTCAGAGTTGCAGACCGGGTTTACGGCATCAAGGATAAGGCTGTGGTTCTCGACCGCTGTGAACCCACGAGGGTTTCAACCGGAGGGTAACGCCAGTGAAATCGCTTCACATGCTTCTTTTGTCTGCTGTCCTGTCTATAACCTTGAGCTTTCTCGCCGGCACCACTGCCGTATGGGGAGTCATTCAGCCCGCCTCTTACCGGGTTACGGCCGTTAAAACCCAGGAAATACCCCTATGGCGCAAGGCGTACGACCAGTACGAACTGGGCCGGACAAGCAGCGACCCACGCAACAAATCTGCTCATTTCCGCCGTGCTGAAGCATTGGCGCAACAGGCCATCAAAGCGGACCCGCGCAACGACGAAGGATATAAATGGCTGGCGGTTGCCCTGGGAGCCCAGGCCGAAGATGTCAATGTAAGAGAGCAGATCCGCCTCTCCCGCCAGGTTAAGGAAAACATCGAGAAAGCTCTCGCCCTTGATCCCGACGATGATATTTCCCTGCTTGTGCTCAGCCGCTGGCATTACAAGGTTGCTTCACTGCAGCCATGGACCAGGGCTTTCGTCAGATTTGTCTATGGTGGACTCCCCCCCGCCTCACTGGAAAAGGCAGAAAGCCTCCTGCTGCGGGCAATTGCAACAAAAGATCGCATATCCCACCGGTACAGCCTGGCAAAGGTCTACCATGCCATGGGACGGCGTGAAGCCGCCCTCGCCCAGTTGCGGCAGGCCCTCAAACTGCCGGTGACCTTCCCGGAAGAAGCTGAAGATCGCGAAAAAGCCCGCAAAAAACTGGTCAACTGGGATTGATATACCCACTGTATCGACTTTTCTCCCCAAATTTCATCGGGCCTTCAAGCCGGTTCCCATAGCCTTTCCCAGGAAACCGCAAACGTTTACATTGTATTCGGAGCTGGGTAGCCAGCCACTAGCTTCGAACCTTAAAAATCGTTGTATATTGGTTGCTTATAAAATTTATTCACTTGCAGATATGCTGGCAAGAAACTATACTGAATATAGATAGAAGTGCGAGGGTCCAACGACCCTCATTATGCCCTAGTCGACTTTCCCTCCTAGTCGCTAGGGTGTTTTTTTGGTTCATACCGTGCCAAAAACGGCACACTGTACTGATTGAGTGCCAACCATTGCACACAGGATTGCTTTGATATAGGATGCGCTTTTAAGGCCTGACCGGCCACAAGAGCTTGAAACGGGGAAACCATGGAGCCTATCGTCACAGTAAAAGAGAAGTGCCGAAAGTGTTACTGCTGTGTCCGGAGTTGTCCGGTCAAAGCGATCAAAGTGGACAAGAGCTATACCGAAATCATCTTCGACCGCTGCATAGGGTGCGGAAACTGCCTCAACAACTGTCCCCAGCAGGCCAAGATGGTTACCGACAAGGTGGGAGTCACCGAGAAACTCCTTTCCTCTGGCGAGGAAGTCGTCGCTGTACTTGGTTCGTCCTTCCCCTCATTCTTTCATAACGTCACCCCCGGCCAACTGGTCTCGGGACTGAAGAAAATCGGATTCGCCCAAGTTCACGAAGGAGCATACGGGGCCGAACTTGTTGCCGATGACTATGCCAGGTCAACCGCAAAGAAAGACCGCCCCCACATAACCTCCCACTGTCCTGCCATTGTCGATCTTATTGAACGCCATTACCCGAAGCTTATCGGAAGCCTTGTGCCGGTGGTTTCGCCAATGGTGGCAATGGGTCGTTATCTCAAGGGAACCCTCGGCCACCACGTGCGGGTCGTTTACATCAGCTCCTGCATAGCCGCCAAATTCGAAACACAGATGGAAGAGACCCGCGGATCCATCGATATAGTACTTACCTACAAGGAACTGGCAGGAATTTTCCGGAACCGCCAGATTGCGCTGTCCAACCTCGAAGACGAACCCCTTGACGGCATGCGCCCGTCCGTCGGCAGGCTCTTTCCCCTCGCAGACGGTACGTTTCGCGCGTTCGGCATCGACTCCGACCCACTGGATACCGAAGCATTTACTGCATGCGGTGAAGTAAACGTCATGGGATTCATCAACGACCTTGCTGCCGGCCGCATTTCTCCCCACATTGCCGACCTACGGTTCTGCTACGACGGCTGCATTGGCGGCCCCGGCAGAAACCATGCCCTCACGGAATTTTATCGTCGCAACCGCGTGATTTCCCATTATAAGCAGGAAGTTCCATGCCGAACCGTTTCGGATTCGCCGCAGCCCCCCACCGGCATCCCCTTCGGGCGGAGCTTCACCAGCAAGTATGCCAAGCTGGAAACCCCCAAATCGAACGAAGTTCGAAAAATCCTCAATGCGACCAATAAGTTCACCGTGAAGGACGAGCTGAACTGCCGCGCCTGCGGCTATCGCTCCTGCCGAGAATATGCGGTTGCGGTATTCCAGGGGCTCGCGGAAATCGAGATGTGCCTCCCCTTCACTCTCCAGCGGCTGGAGGAGGACCGGGGACGGCTCATCCAGAAGTACGAACTGGCGCGCCGGGAATTGGAACGGGAGTATGGCGACGAGTTTATCGTCGGTAACGACCGCAAGACCCTGGAGGTGCTCGGCCTCATTAAACAGGTTGGCCCCACCCCCACCACGGTTCTCATCCGGGGAGAATCGGGAACTGGCAAAGAACTCACCGCCCGCGCGATCCATCGCTACAGCAAACGCAACGACAAGCCGCTGGTCACTGTCAACTGCACCACCATTACCGACTCTCTCCTGGAAAGCGAACTCTTCGGGCACAAAAGAGGTTCTTTCACCGGCGCTGTTACCGATAAAAAAGGGCTCTTCGAAGCGGCTGACGGGGGCACCATATTCCTGGACGAAATCGGCGATATAACCCCCAAGCTTCAGGCTGAACTGCTGCGGGTTCTCGATATGGGAGAGGTCAGGCCCGTTGGCGGCACAACAGCCAAAAAGGTGGATGTGCGCCTCATTGCTGCCACCAACAAAAACCTGGAGCAAGGGGTAAGGGAAGGTTGGTTCCGGGAGGACCTCTATTACCGGCTCAATGTTTTCACCATAACCATGCCGCCGCTCAGAAGCCGTGTCGAATCAATCCCCATTCTTGTCCACCACTTCATGGACAAGGCAAGCACCAAGTTGAACAAGCGGATGGTCGGCATCGAGGAACGTGCCGTAAAGGCCCTTACGACCTATCCGTGGCCGGGCAATATCAGGGAGATGCAGAACGTCATCGAGCGGGCAGCCGTCCTTACCCACGATGGGGTAATCCGGGTCGAGAACTTTCCGCTGGCTCTTTCCGAAAAACTGGAAGAAAACGCAACCATGAGCCTCGACGTCCGCACGTCATTTCGGGCAGAGCGCGAACAGCACGTCGTCAAGCTGGAGAAAAAGCTTATCCAGCGCTATCTTGATGAGGCAAACGGCAATGTCACGCGGGCAGCTAAGCTTGCCAACATCCCCCGCCGCACCTTTTATCGCCTCATTGACAAGTATAGACTCCGCGAGCGGGATCCACTCCAGGACCCTGAGGGCATAGCGTAAACAAAGTGTGCACTTTTGGCCAATAGTGTGCCAACCGTGACACAATAGCGTATACGGAAAATTTGATTAAAATAAACCAATGTTATAATTTGCAATAATTTCAGAGCATTGCAGCGCTTTTATTTTTCCTCTCAAATTGGCATGTATATGGCAATAGTGTTGTGCAAGAACAATGAACGTTACTGAGCACACCATAAACGGAGGATAGAAAACCATGGGCAAAATGAGAGAGAATCCGCGTTACAATGTTATATCCATGAGAATCAGCGACGAAGAGCGCGACCAACTCCAGCAAATCATGGATGCTACCCACAAGAGCGTCTCTGATATCATGCGTGAGGCGATGGCGGTTCTGGCTCTTAACATGGAAGCAAAAGATCAGCCCGCCCAGAAGCAGGCAGCATAAAAAAAGGGTCGCGCAATGCGACCCTTTTTTTACATCCGAACAAACGTGCCACGGTTGGCACAACGACTAACTGCCCTGTGCCAACCGTGGGTTATTTCACCTTCCAGGTGGTGCCCTGGGGGGAATCAAGCAGCATAATCCCCTGGGCAGCAAGGTTATCGCGTATTTCGTCGGCACGCCGGAAGTCACGGGCCGCGCGGGCCGCAAGCCGTTCCGCGATAAGCTGCTCAATCTCCTCGGCGGCAATGGGAAGCTCCGCCGTCTTGCGGTTCTTGAGCCGTTCCGCAAAAGCATTGGGCTCGGACGTGAAGATGCCGAGCACCGCCCCCACCTCCCTGACCCTGCTGCCGGCTTCGGCCAGGAGCACGCGATTGCCCACTCTGCCTTCCGCCAGCACCCGGTTTACCGAACGCACCAGATCAAAAACGAATCCCAGGGCCTGTGCCGTATTGAAGTCATCGTCCATGGCTTCACGGAACCGTTCGGCAATGGTGGCCGTTTTGCCGGCCAACTCCCCGTCCGCCTCCCCTTCCCCATTCTCCACACCCTTTGCCGCGGCCTCGTCGATACCAGCAAGGGCGGCATAGATCCGCTCAAGACCCGCTTCGGCCTCCCGCAGGTTCTGGTCCGAGAAGTCGATGGGAGAGCGGTAATGGGCCGAAAGGAGGAAGAAGCGGAGCACTTCGGCATCGTACTTCTCCAGCACTTCCTTGATGGTGAAGAAATTCCCCAGGGACTTGCTCATCTTCTCGGAGTTGATGTTCACAAAGCCGTTATGGACCCAGTAGTTGGCAAAGGGCTTGCCGTTGGCCGCCTCGGACTGGGCAATCTCGTTCTCGTGGTGGGGAAAGACCAGATCCTTGCCACCGCCGTGGATGTCGAAGGTCTCCCCCAGGTATTTCATGCTCATGGCCGAGCATTCGATGTGCCATCCCGGCCGCCCCTGCCCCCAGGGGGATTCCCAGAAGGGCTCACCAGGCTTCGACCCCTTCCAGAGGGCGAAATCCATGGGGTGGCGCTTCTTCTCTCCCACCTCGATCCGGGCGCCGGCCTGCATTTCGTCCAGGTTCCGCTTGGAGAGCTTGAGGTAGGGATCGAATTTATCTACACAGAAATAAACGTCGCCGTCAGCCGCATAGGCATAGCCTTTATCAACGAGACGGCTGATGACATCGATCATCTCGGCGATATGCTCCGTCGCCTTGGGCTGGTGGGAGGGGAGGTCAAGGCCCAGGGCCGCCATGTCCCGGTCGAACTCGGCAATGAACCGTTCCGAGATAACGTTGTAGGGAACCCCCTCCTGATTGGCCCGGTTGATGATCTTGTCGTCCACGTCGGTGTAATTGCGGACGTAGGTGACATCATACCCGGCATGGCGCAGGTAGCGGTAGATCATGTCAAAGACAACATTGGCCCGGGCGTGGCCGATGTGGCAATGGTCATAGACCGTTACCCCGCAGACGTACATGGAAACCTTCCCCGGCACGAGGGGTTTGAATTCTTCCTTGGTTCCGGAAAGCGTATTGTAGACGCGCAAAGTCATGCACTACCTCTTGAATTTATTTCTTGGTCCACGAATCCCGCAGGGTCACCGTCCGGTTGAAGACCGGCGTCCCCTCGGTTGAGTCCTTCAAATCAGCACAGAAATACCCCTGACGCTCAAACTGGAACCGGTCCTCGGCCCGGGCCGCCGCAAGGGACGGCTCCAGCCGGCAGTCAGCCAGAATCTCCACGGACGCGGGGTTAAGGAGTTCCTTCCAGTCGTCGCCGGAGGGATTGGGGTCGGTGAAGAGCCGGTCGTAGAGGCGCACCTCCGCCGTCAAGGCATGGCGGGCCGAAACCCAGTGGATGACCCCCTTCACCTTCCGGTCGGAGCCGGGAAGGCCGCTGCGGGTCTCCGGATCGTAGGTGCAGCGGACTGCGGTGACGGTGCCGTCGGCATCCTTCTCCACGCCGGTGCACTTCAGGATGTAGGCTCCCCGCAGCCGGATCTCCTCGCCGGGGGACATGCGCTTGAACCCCTTGGGGGGAATCTCCGCAAAGTCGTCCCGCTCGATGAAGAGTTCCCCGCAGAATGGAACGGTGCGGCTCCCCAACTCAGGCTTCTGGGGATGGTACGGGATGGTAAGTTCCTCGGCCTCCCCGTCCTGGTAATTCTCAATAATAAGCCGCAGAGGCTTCAGCACCGCCATGACCCGTGGAGCCCGCTCGTTCAGATCCTGGCGGACGCTCTCCTCCAGGATGCTCATGTCGATCCAGCTGTCGCTGCGCCCTACGCCGATGGTTTCGCAGAAGCTCCGGACCGCCTCGGGGGTGTATCCCCGCCGGCGGATCCCCATTATGGTCGGCATGCGCGGGTCGTCCCATCCGGAGACATCGCCATCCTTCACCAGTTGCAGGAGCTTGCGCTTGCTCATGACCGCATAGGTAAGGTTAAGCCGCGCGAATTCGTACTGCCGCGGCCGGTGCGGCACCGGCAGGTTGTCCAGGAACCACTCGTAGAGGGGCCGGTGACCCTCAAACTCAAGGGTGCAGATGGAATGGGTGATTCCCTCGATGGCATCCGACTGGCCATGGGCGTAATCGTACATGGGATAGATGCGCCAGGCATCCCCCACGTGTGGGTGGGTGGCGTGGAGAATCCGGTACATGACCGGATCACGGAAATTCATGTTGGGGGAAGCCATGTCGATCTTAGCCCGGAGCACCTTCGCCCCGTCTGGAAATTCCCCGGCCCTCATCCGGCGGAAAAGGTCAAGGTTCTCCTCCACGGAGCGATTTCGCCAGGGGCTCTCTTTTCCCGGTTCGGTCAGGGTGCCGCGATAGGCGCGAATCTCGTCGGCCGTCAGGTCGTCCACATAGGCTTTCCCCTGCTGAATCAGGTACTCGGCCCACTGATAGAGTTGCTCGAAATACTCCGAAGCATAGTAAAGGTGGGATCCCCAGGAAAAACCGAGCCAGCGGACACTTTCCTTTATCGACTCGATGTACTCCGTGTCCTCCTTAACTGGATTCGTATCGTCAAAGCGCAGATGACACCGGCCGCCGAACTCCTTGGCCAGCCCGAAGTTTAGGCAGATGGACTTGGCGTGCCCGATATGGAGATAGCCGTTGGGCTCCGGAGGAAAACGGGTGACGATGGTCTCGTGCTTGCCGCTCTTCAGATCCTCCTGAACGATGGTGCGGAGGAAATTTGCTGCTTGTGTCGTTTCGGTAGACATGAACTTGATCCTTTTGGACGTTATTTCAAGGGGAAGCTACTTGCGTTCCATGAGCACCACCGCATAGGCGGCAATCCCCTCGCCACGGCCGGCAAATCCCAGCTGCTCCGTTGTGGTGGCCTTGACGTTCACACGGTCCGGCTCCGCATCCAGATCCTTGGCGATATTGGCCCGCATTTCCGCGATAAAGGGGGCCAGCTTGGGGCGCTGGGCCACGATGGTGGCATCCACGTTGCCGAGGAGGTACCCCTTCTGGTCGGCCAGGGCAAGCACGTGGCGCAGGAGTTTGCGGCTGTCGGCCCCCTTGTACTGGGGATCCGTATCGGGAAAATGCTTGCCGATATCTCCCAGGGCCAATGCGCCGAGGATAGCGTCTGCGATGGCATGCAGAAGCACGTCGGCGTCCGAATGCCCCAGGAGTCCCTTTTCATAGGGTACATCCACTCCGCCGAGGATCAGTTTTCTTCCCTCCACGAGGCAATGGACATCGTAACCGTGACCAATTCTCATTGTTGCTTCTCCTTTAAGAACGCTTCGGCCAGGACCATATCCTCCGGCGTCGTGATCTTGGCGTTGCGGTAATCCCCCACTACAATCCGAACCGGACGGCCCAACCGCTCCAGGAGCATTGAGTCATCGGTACCGAGAAACCTCTCGGCATCGGCAATTTCGTGGGCAGCCCGGATTACGCCGTAGCGGAAAGCCTGGGGAGTCTGGGCAAGCCAGAGGGTCTCCCGGGGCGGAGTGGCCGTTATCACGCCATTTTCCACCACCTTGACCGTATCCTTGGCCGGAACCGCCACCAGCGCCCCGTCGTTTTCCCGGGCCGCGGCGGTTGCACGGCTTATGATATCTTCCGTGATAAAGGGTCGGACCCCATCGTGGATAAGAACCACGTCGTCATCCCCCGCCATCCCCTCCATAGCCCGCAGGCCGTTCAGAACGGACTGCTGCCGCTCGGCCCCGCCCGGCACAATGCTCCGCACCTTCGAAAGACCGTACTGTTCCACCACCTGCTCGCGGCAGAAGGGGATCTCGTCCTGGGGAATCACAACGAAAATGCCGTCCACCAGGGGAGAACGCTGGAAAACTTCCAGCGTGCGGGCAAGGATCGGCACCCTGTCAAGGAGCAGATACTGCTTGTTGATGGAGGCCCCCATACGCTTGCCCATGCCGGCCGCCGGAACCAGGGCGAAAACTGCCATGTTTCAACCTCGCGACTGGCCGGCGCCCACGGGGCAACCGGCCGGAATTAACCGATTATACAAAAGGATAGGCAAAAGGCCAGACAAAAGTCGCCCCGGGACGGCAGGGAAACTCAGTCGGTCAAGCTACGGAGGGCAGCGGCAATGAACGGGATATCGTCATCCTGGAGGGTACGCACGTCAAGGAGGAAACGTCCCTTGTGAATTCGACCGGTTACCGGAACTTCCACTCCACGGAGGCGGACCTCCATCTCCTGGGGCGTAATCCCATCAATTTCCACAGCAATGAGGGTGGTCGGCAGTTCGAGAAGAGGGTAGGCTCCTCCCCCCACCTGGGAAATGCCGCTGGCAAGAGAAAGCCGGACGGACGGGGAAGATGCACGGCCGATTCGCCGGGTGATGCTTCGCGCTCGGGACGACAGTTCACCGGCCGACGCGGTGAGCATCCGCAGGGTCGGTATTTCCGCCAGGGCCTGCCGCTCGTCCCGGTAAAGGTGAAGCGTTCCCTCCAGGGCGGCCAGGGTTAGCTTGTCAATCCGCAGTGCCCGCAGCAGCTGGTGTTTCTTCAGGGGAGCGATGAATTCCTTGCGGCCGACGATGATACCCGCCTGGGGACCGCCGAGGAGCTTGTCGCCGCTGAAGGTGACGATATCGACCCCGGCCCGGATGAACTCCTGAACCGTCGGCTCGCCGCAGATGCCGAAAGGAGAGAGGTCCAGGAGACAGCCGCTGCCGATATCGGCCATAACTGGGACGGAATGCTCTCTGCCGATGGCCACGAGATCAGAAGCGGTTACCTCGGCGGTGAAGCCGACCACGGCAAAGTTGCTGGAATGAACCTTGAGGAGAAGAGCGGTTTCCTCCGTGATTGCCTGGCGGTAGTCACGGGGGTGGGTCCGGTTGGTGGTCCCCACCTCGCGAAGGATGGCGCCACCCTGGCCCATAACATCGGGGATGCGGAAGGAACCGCCGATTTCCACCAGCTCTCCCCGGGAGACAACGACTTCCTTCCCGGCAGCCATGGCCGACAGGGCCAGGAGCACCGCAGCAGCGTTGTTATTCACCACCAGGGCAGCCTCGGCACCGGTCAGCTCACAGAGAAGCCGCTCCACATGGCTGTACCGGCTCCCCCGTTCCCCCTTGTCAAGGTCGAATTCCAGGTTTGAATAGCCGTAGGCAATGTCGTCAAGGAGCGGTTTCACCCGTTTCGCCAGCAGTGAGCGCCCCAGATTCGTATGAATCACAACTCCGGTACCATTGACCACCCGCCTGAGACTGAAGGCTGTTGCACGGGCAACTTCCCTCGCGATTCCGGCAGTCACCGCAACTTCGTGAAGCTGCTCCTCCAGAAGCACTCCTCCTCGGGCGGAGGAACGAAGAGAGTCAAGAACAGCCCTAATGGCATCCAGTACGACCGGGCGGGGATGAAGGCCCAGGAGGTCCTTGATTCCATCCCATTCTAGAATCCTGTCAACTTTGGGAATGCGTGCCAGAAGCGTCACGAAAGTGTCCTTTGCCTGGGAAAGTGGCGGTTTGGAGCAAGAAAACTTCAGTAACAGATTGATGCAGGCCTGTCAAGGCCGCCAGGAGGGAGTGGAAGGTGAGTTTTAGAGGTCGAGGTGAAGGGCCGCCGCCCTCTCCGCCGGTTTAAGGAGGGGCAATCCTTCACCGTCCTGCATGAGAACCTTGCCGCCGAACTCGGCGTTTTTCCGGACCAGGGTCTCGGCCTTGTTGGCGTCACGTTTCAGGAATGCATCGATGATTCTGTCGTGCTCCTGCACCGATATTTTCATCCTGCCGGGGAAGCTGAGGGAAGCGTAGCGCATGCGCTGGAACCTGCGCACAAGATTTGAAACCAGCTCGTAGAGCTTTTCGTTGTCGGCTGCCTTAATGAAAATGTCGTGGAAATCGTTGTGAATTCGAAAGAAGTTCTTTATATCGCCGGTTTCTGCCAGATGACGGAGCCGTTCATTGATGCTGCGAAGGCGTTCGATATCCTTGTCGCTCAGTTTTTCACAGGCCCGACGGGCAGCATAACCTTCAAGGATACTCTTGATGGCGTAGAACTCTTCCACGTCCCTGGGAGAAAAAGAGGTGACCACTGCTCCCTTGCGGGGAATAACAGTGAGATATCCTTCGGATTCAAGCTGCCGGAACGCCTCGCGAATCGGTGTGCGGCTGATGCCGAAGCGCTCCGCCAGATCGGGCTCGGCAACTTTTTCCCCCGCCTTGAGTGCGCCGGTCATAATGGCGTCGCGAATGGTTTCGAGAATTTTCTCCCTGAGAGTCAGGTGCTTTTCCAACGATTTTCTCATTAAATATCTCCACCCAAAGGGACTAGCTTATTGTATACAGTATACATAGATTGTCAAGCGGGAGTTGGCCCGTCATAAAAAAAAGAAACTTATGGTTCGGGGCTCAGTTACGCTCTTGCCAAAAGTACGGCTCGGATAGTATTTTGTGGAGAGAAAGAGAGGCCATGGACCCCGTTCGTCACCTGAAAATTTCTGTCGCCATTCTGTTGCTCCTTGTGTCAATCGGGACCGTCGGCTATATGGCCATCGAGGGCTGGGTGTTTCTGGACGCCCTCTACATGACGGTCATAACCCTCGGCACGGTAGGCTTCAAAGAGATTCACGACCTGAGTGACGCCGGGAAAATGTTTACCATATGCCTGATTGTTTTCGGGGTAAGCGTTCTGGGCTACATCGTGGGAAGCCTCGCCCAGATCATGTTCGAGGGGCAGATTCAGCGGATCATCGGGAGGAAAAAGGTGGAACGAAAGATTGAAGCCCTGCAGGACCACTATATCATCTGCGGATTTGGCCGGATCGGCGCCCTCATCTGCAGGGAATTCGCGGCTAAGCCGATACCGTTTCTGGTAATCGAGAAACATCCGGAAGTGCACGAGAAGCTGCACCAGGAGGAGTATCTGCACATCCGCGGCGATGCCGCCGAAGACGAAACGCTGCTGCGGGCAGGAATCAAGCGGGCGAAGGGATTGATCTCGGTGGTCACCTCAGACATGGAGAACGTCTACATAACCCTCACAGCCAGGGGCCTCAACCCCGACCTTTTCATCCTGGCCCGCTCCGGCGAGGAAGGGTCTGAGCTGAAACTCAAGCGGGCCGGCGCCAACAAAGTGGTTTCTCCCTATATCATCGGGGGCAGCAGAATGGCTCAGGCGATCCTGCGCCCCAACGTGGTGGACTTCATCGAGATCGCCACCGGCCGGGAGCACCTTGATCTGCAAATGGAAGAGATCATGGTCCCGGGCGAATCGGTATTTATTGGCGAGAACCTGGTAACGGCAGGCTTCCGCAAAGAGACCGGGGTCATAATCGTGGGGATCAAGAAGGCCACGGGAAAGATGGTCTTCAACCCCAATCCCCACACTAAAATCGAGGCCCTCGATACCCTCATCGTCCTGGGCGAACCCGTGTCCATCACAAAGCTTGAACAGCTGGTTGCATGCAACTCCAGCACCGACACAATCATCAAAAATCACCGAAAAGAGCACCCCGACCATGAGTAATCACGTCTATGCCCACGTTCCATACCCGATGCTGGCTACCAACCTGCCGGTAATTGCCTCAAGACGCATCAACCCGGAGATATTCTTCTCGGGCGAGACCCTCGACGCCCTCATCCCCGAAGAACTGGACGCCATCGCGGCGCATCTGCGGCAGGCGGAACTTCGCTGTACCTTCCATGCACCGTTCATCGACCTGAACCCTGGGTCGGCGGAGCGTCTCATCCGGGAAGCGACCATACACCGCTTCGAACAGGTGCTGAACGCGGCCGAAATCCTCCGGCCGGACGTCATCGTTTTCCATCCCGGATACGACCGGTGGCGCTACGGCGAAAACCAGGATACGTGGCTAGCCCACAGCATCGTCGCCTGGCGCCGGGTGCTGGAGCGAACAGAGTCGATCGGCACCACCATAGCGGTGGAAAACATCTTCGAGGAAGAGCCTTCAACGCTGAAAGCGCTCTTTGAGGAAATCAATCATCCCCGTCTGCGGCACTGCTTCGACGTGGGGCACTGGAACCTGTTCAAAACGGTGGGGATGGAGGAGTGGTTCGCCGAGTTGGGGCAGTTCATTGCCGAGACCCATATCCATGACAATTTCGGCAAGAGGGATGACCACCTGCCGCTGGGAGAGGCTGACATCGACTTTGAACTTTTCTTCTCCCTTATGGACCGCTACGCCCCGGGTGCCGCCTGGACCATCGAGGCCCACTGCCGCGACGCCCTCAACCGGGCGCTGGTCGCCATCGAGAAATACCGCAAGTGATAACGGCCCGCGTAAGCGGGCCTTTTCATGAAACTACAGGGCTTTTACAGGTAGGGTGAGAAGAGTTTGGCCACCCCGTCCCTCAGCTTTTCCGGCAAGGGCCGGCTATCCATCTCCGCAAGGGTTACCTCACGGGATCGGCCCAGCACCCCAGCCACATGCTTTGCAAGGGTGCCCGAAAATTCCCGATCGTAGACCTCCAGATTGAGTTCGAAGTTGAGGCGCAGGCTGCGGGGATCAAGGTTTGCCGAACCGATAAGGCTCCAGAGGCCATCCACAATAAAAAGCTTGGTGTGGACGAAGGGGGGAGGCTGATAAAAAACCCGTATCCCCTGCTGGAGAAGCTCCCAGAGGTAGGAACGGGAAGCCCAGTTCACAAAGGGGAGGTTATTCTTGCCGGGGAGAATCAGGGTCACCTCCACGCCACGCAAGGCCGTAGTGACAAGTGCTGCCACCAGCGCACGGTCGGGGATGAAATAGGGGGTCATGATCTGCACGCTGCGGGTTGCGCAGGAGAGAGCGCCCATGAGGATCAGGAACAGTTTGCGGAATTCCTTGTCCGGACCATCGCCAATGGCCCGTACGATGGCGCGTCCCGCAGGAGCGACTACGGGAAAGTGGTGCTTGTTGTCAAGGAGCTCCCCGGACACGAAGTACCAGTCCTCGAGGAAAATCTGCTGAAGCTCACCTACCACCGGCCCTTCCACCGAAAAGTGCAGATCTTTCACCACCGACGGAACCGGCCGCTCCACGAGATGCCGGTCGCCAATGTTCATGCCTCCCGCAAAAGCCCTTTCACCGTCGATAATCAGCATCTTCCGGTGATTGCGAAGATTCATGTAAACGCCCTGCCTCAGCGGCAGGAAACGGGCGACCTTAATCCCCGTCCCCTCCATGAGGGTCCGTGCCCGCGGCAGGGAATACTTCTCGCCGAGGCCATCGATGATGACCCGCACATCAACTCCCCGCGCCACGGCATCAGCCAGTGCTCCTATGAATCGGCGCCCCGCATCGTCAGAATCAAAGATATAGGTGGAGAGATGGACCGACCGGCGGGCGCCGGCGATGGCCTCGATCATTGCGGGATAGGCCCCTTCGCCGTTTTCCAGGGGGACAATACGGTTCCCCGTCACGAGCGGAATGCTCACTACCCGGTCGGACAGCCGCCGAAGTTCGCTCAGGTACTCGGCGCCGGGAGGAAGGGCCGTGGCGGTGCTTTGGTCTATTTCGGGATTGAAGAGCTCGGGATCTGACAAGCGTCTTCCGCTTTCCAGCCAGGTGCGGGCCCGGCGGGAAATCCGGTTGACCCCCATGCTCCAGTAAAAGAGGGGTCCCATTAGGGGAATTGTGAGGCATATAACAATCCACCCCAGGGCGGAACGGGGATCGCGCTTGAACACCAGGGAGTGCCCTGCCGAAAGAAGCGAGAGCGTAACAAGGACAGCTACCCCTATAACAATGGCAAGATCATCAATCACATCAGCTCCCGAACGCCCCCTGAATCACCTTAAGATGGTAGCTTATCCTCATGCCAAGTCAAATAACCGTTCGATTTATTGAGTTTTACATCGAGAACCACTATACTTGTCAACCATGCAGCAGTAAAAAGGATTATTTGTGACCAGAGCCAATCCGCGCCAAACGGCGCTCGATATCCTCATGCGGGTCGAACGCGACCGGGCCTTCGCCGAACCAATTCTTGACCGGGAGCTTTCCCAGGGAACCCTTGCGGGACCCGACCGAGGCCTCCTCACCGAGCTGGTCTACGGGGTACTCCGCCGCCAGGGGACCCTAGACTTCCTGGTGGACGCCTTTTCCGCCAACCGGAGCACCAGGCTCGAACGGGCCGTTCTGGTGATTCTCCGCCTCGGCCTTTACCAGCTTTTCTTCCTGGATCGAATCCCCGTTTCGGCCGCAGTGAACGAATCGGTAAATCTCGCCAAGGCCGCGGCTCCCAGGGCTGCGGGATTCGTGAACGCCATCCTGCGGCGGGCCGACCGGGAGCGGCAGGCTCTTCCCTGGCCCGACCGGGAGAACAATCCTGCTGCATACATTGCAGCACGCCACTCCCATCCCCAATGGCTCGTGGAGCGGTGGATCGAGCAGCTCGGCGTCCCGGAAGCGGAGGAGCTTGCCGCCTCCATGTCGGAGCAGGCCCCACTGACCCTCCGGGCCAACACCCTGAAAACCACCCGAGAAGCCCTAATGGCGGAGTTTGCCGCCGCCGGAATCGCTGCGGAACCCACCTCCTGGGCGCCCCACGGAGTGCGCATCACCTCAAAGGCAGCCGTCACCGCTCTCCCCGGCTTCTCCGAGGGGCTTTTCGCCGTGCAGGACGAATCTTCGCAACTGGCGGCGCTTTTTCTCGATCCGCAGCCCGGCGAAAGGGTTCTCGACGCCTGCGCCGCCCCCGGCGGCAAAGCCACCTACCTGGCCCAGCTCATGGAGAACCGGGGAGAAGTCCTGGCCTGCGACATCTCGGCAAAGAAGCTGCGCCTGGTAACTGAAGCGGCAACACGGCTCGGCATCGGCATCATCCGCACCATTGCCGCGGATGCCGCCAAACCCGATGCGATTCCCGACGGGTCCACCTTCGACCGGATACTGCTTGATGCCCCCTGTTCGGGGTTTGGCGTCATCCGGCGCAACCCGGAAGGAAAGTGGTGGAAGACTCCCGAGGATGTGGCTAGGCTCGCCGCCACCCAGCGTAACATTCTTGACGCCCTTGCCCCGCGGCTTCGGAGCGGCGGGGTAATCCTCTACTCCACCTGCTCGACCATGGAGACTGAAAACGAGGCCATAATCGATGATTTCCTTTCCAGAAACGGGGGTTTTGTGTTAGAAGACTTAAATGCCTTTTATCCCGACACAGCGGGACTTTTCACCAGCCGTGGAGTTTTCCGGAGTTGGCCCCACCGTCACGGCATGGATGGATTTTTCGCAGCCCGGCTGAGGAAATGCCTGTAATGGAGGATTTAATGAAGAAGATTGCCCCGTCCATCCTCTCCGCCGATTTTTCCCGGCTTGGCGACGAGGTCAGGGCTGTGGCGGCCGCCGGAGCCGATTATATCCACATTGACGTCATGGATGGGCACTTTGTCCCCAACATCACTATCGGGCCGCTGATCGTGGATGCGGTCCGGAAGGTGACCACGCTCCCCCTTGATGTCCATCTCATGATCGAAAACGCCGACCGCTACATCCCCGATTTCGCCAAGGCCGGCGCCGACATAATCGTAGTACACGCCGAGGCGTCGGTCCACCTGCACCGCACCATCCAGCTCATCAAATCCCTGGGTAAAAAGGCGGGGGTATCCCTAAACCCGGCCACTCCGCTTTCGGCCCTGGATTATGTCCTCGACGAACTGGATCTCGTTCTCCTCATGACCGTGAACCCCGGTTTCGGCGGCCAGTCATTCATCGAAGCCTGCCTGCCGAAGATCCATGCCCTGCGGGCCATGCTCGACCGGCGGGGATGCGATGCCGAACTGGAAGTGGACGGGGGAGTGAAGATCGACAACATCGATCGGATCGCCCACGCCGGCGCCGACGTCTTTGTTGCCGGAAGCGCCGTTTTCGGAAGCGATAATTACGAGGCCACCATAAAAGAGTTAAAGCGGCGGGCAAAAGAGCCGATATTGTAAATACACTCTATGCGCAACATCATTCGACTGACATGACATTGACAGCTCTGGTCATAGACGATTCCGAAACTCTGAGAGCGGAGATCCTCCAGATATTGAAGGAGGCATCCCTCTTTGACTCCTACCTGGAGGCCTGCGACGGGCTCGAAGGATTCAAGATCCTCCTGAACAACCGGGTGGACCTGGTTCTCTGCGACCTGGAAATGCCCAGGATGGACGGATTCCGCTTTCTTGCCATGATGCGGGCGCGGGAAGAGTTTCAGGATGTGCCGGTCATCATCCTGACGGGCCGCGAGGACAGGGATACAAAGATCAGGGGCCTTGAGCAGGGGGCTTCCGACTACCTGACCAAGCCCTTCGATGCGGGCGAACTGGTGGCCAGGGTCCGGGTACAGCTCAAGGTGAAATCGCTCCAGGATGAACTGAAGCGCTCCAACGACATGCTGAGGACCCTATCCATCACCGACCCCCTCACCCATCTCCATAACCGCCGCCACCTCATGGAAATGGTGGAAAAGGAGTTCCAGCGGGCTTCACGCAAAGGGGCGCATCTTTCCCTCATCATCCTCGACATAGACTATTTCAAGAAAGTCAACGATACCTACGGACACCAGGAGGGGGACCGCGTCCTCACTATCCTTGCCGACATCGTCCGGCGGCGGCTCAGAAGCTATGATCTTGCGGCCCGCTACGGAGGGGAAGAATTCGTGCTGCTGCTGCCGGAAACTCCCGTAAACGAAGCCCTGCCCATCGCCGAACGGCTGAGGCTTGAGGTCCAGGAACACGTCTTCGACGGAAGCCTCCAGGGACAGGTCATAACCATTAGCCTCGGTGTGGCAACGTACCCGTCGCCACGCATTGAGAGCATCGATTCGCTCTTCAGGCAAGCCGACGAGGCCCTCTATAGGGCCAAGCAGAGCGGCCGTAACCGCGTGGAGCTCATGTCCGGGGTGAGCCCCGCAAAATCAGAGCATTCCGAAGTTTAGCCGCGCAGCGTCTCGCCAGATTCACTCCCCCCCATAATCCGCTCGTAAATCCGCCGCACCGCTTCGGTGGTTTCCTCGTACTCCCGCATGAGAAAGTCGCCGGGATGCCGTAATTTTGGATCGTAGCCCAGTCGTCGTGCCAGCTTGTCCAGATATTCCCGAGGCCCTCCCAGATCGTTTATGGAGTAGTCGTGAATAAGACGGAGCCGGTTTTCCAGACGACGGAGAAACTTGTAGCCGGCCTGGAGCTCCGTGGAGTCGTCTCCGGCAAGCACGCCACAGTGCCGCATCGCCTTAAGGGCCAAAAGCGTGTTGGTGCTCCGTATCTCGGGAAGGTTAACGCCATGGCATAACTGGAGGTACTGGACCATAAACTCGATGTCCACAATCCCCCCACGGCCGGTCTTGATGTTGTAGCTTCCCTCTGTCTCCTTGGCCAGCTCAACCTCCATGCGGGTCCGCAAGCGGTGAATCTCCTGGCGCACCGGCTCTTCGGCCCCGGAGCCGTAAACCGTTTCCCTCATCACCTCTTCAATCTGCCGCCGCAGCCGCTCATCGCCGAAAACCACCCGCGCCTTGGTCAGGGCCTGGCGCTCCCAGATCTGGGCCTCCTCCCGGTGGTAGTTCCGGAACGATTCAAGGGACGTAACCAGGGGGCCGGCATTCCCGGAGGGGCGGAGCCTGGTGTCGATCTTGTACACGTACCCCTCGCGGGTGGGGGTGGTGAGGATGGAGATAATCTTCTGCCCCAGCTTGGCGAAGTACTCTCGGTTGGATATCTGCTTATCCCCTCCGTGGGTCTCCCCCTGCTCATCGTAGATGTAGATGATGTCCAGGTCCGAGTGGTAGTTCAGCTCGTTTCCCCCCATCTTTCCCATAGCCACCACGGCAAAGTGGGCCTGGCGGAGATCACCGTCACTGTCCAGGTACATGGGTTTGCCGAAGCGGGCCAGTTCCTTCTTGGCCATGCGGCAGGCGGCGGTGAGACAGACCTCGGCAAGGCCGGTCAGCTGATAGGTCAGCTCTGACTGGCCAAGCTTCCCGTAGATGTCATTCAGTCCGATCCTGAGGAATTCTTCATTGCGGTAGCGGCGCAGGATGTCGAGTCGCTCCTCGTAATCTTCCGCAGCGGCAAGCATTCCCTCCAGTTCGCCCTCCATGGTTTCCCGGTGTTTGATGTATGACGCGCCCGTCCTGGAGACAAGGCTGTCCAGCAGTTCCGGGTGGCCTATGAAGATCTTCGTCAGCAGCTCCGAGGTGGCAAAGAGGGTCACCAGGAGTTTGAGAATTTCGCGGTTCTCCGCAAGCAGCGCGTAGAAGGAGGAGCGGGAGCCCACGGCACAGAGGAAGCGCTCCAGATTGTTGAGGGCCATGTCCGGGTCGGGGGAGGCGAAAATCTCCTGGAGGAGCAGGGGGGAGATCTGCTCCAGGAGCCGCCGTGACCGCTCGGTCAGGTGGGCGCGTGGGGGGCCGTCGCGCAGGAGGAGCAGGTTCGCGTAGGCGGCATCCACGTTTTCGAAGCGCCGCTCGGCCAGCATATCCTTGATGAGGTCGGGGTCGGCGCTGTGGTCGAAGAAGAAATAGGTCTCCGGACGCACCTCCTCCTTGAGCTTCTCATCACGGGATAGAAACAGGCCTCCGTAAATGGAGGAAACCCGCCCACGGTGATGCTCCAGCACTTCCCGGAATCTTTCCAGTCCGTCTTTGCGCAGATAACCGCAGCGGCGGGCCAAGGCCAGCATCTCGTCGTCCTTTTTGGGAAGGGAGTGGGTCTGGCGCTCCTGGACCACCTGAATCCGGTGCTCAACGGTACGGAGAAACCGGTAGGCATCGGCCAGGGCCCCGGCGTCCTCTTCGGCGATGATGCGCCCGTCGCATAGGGTTTCCAGGGCCTTGAGGGAGTTCCGCTCCCGCAGGGCAGGATTCTTGCCGGCATAAACCAGTTGCAGGGCCTGGATGAAGAATTCGATTTCGCGGATCCCCCCCCGCCCCAGTTTGATGTTCAGCTCCCCCTCCTGCTGCCGTGCCAGGGATGCATCGATCTTTTTCTTCATGGACATCATGTCCTCGATCAGGTTGTAATCGAGGTACTTGCGGTAGATAAACGGCTCAATAGCCGCGAGTATCCTGCTTCCCAAGTCGATGGAGCCGGCCACGGGACGGGCCTTGAGCATGGCGGCCCGCTCCCACGACTGCCCCCAGTATTCGTAGTAGGTAACCGCCGAGTGAAACGAGCAGGCCATGTCACCGCTCTTCCCCTCAGGCCGCAGCCCCATATCCACCCGGAAGACGAAACCGTCGGCCGTCACCTGGGAGACTGCCTTGCTGATCATCTCCCCCAACTTCACGAAGAAGGCGTGAAGCGGAATTTTCCCCTGCATCCCCCCTCGGCCATCGGGTATCCCTGCCGTTTCACCCTGATCCGACGAGTAAAAGTAGATGAGATCGATATCCGAAGAAAAATTCAGCTCCCTTCCGCCGAATTTTCCCATTCCAAGGATGGTGAACTCAGCCTCCCTGGGGCCGTCGGGGGTCTCCATGAGGGGCGCGCCATGTTCATCAACAAGCTTGCGCCGGGCCACATCGTGGGCCACCTGGAGCGTTGCCGCAGCCAGGGCCGACAGCTCTGCGGTAACCTCTTCCAGGGTAGCTACACCGGTCAGATCACGGGCGGCAATCCGGAGAATCTCCATGAACTTGAACCGGCGCAGAAGCGGGAAGAGTGTGGTGTAATCGGTTTCCTTCGTCACCTGGGAGCGAAGTTGGGCCAGCATCCCGGTCTCGCTGCGGCCGGTCTCAATCCCTCTTGCCGCGAATACTTGATGAAAGAAGGAGGGGTCGCGGCAGAGGATGTTAACCAGGAAGGGGGAGGAACCGCAGATGGTGAGCAGCTGGAGCAGTGACTCCTTCCGCATGCAGGCAGCGAGGATTTCGTCTTTATCCGCAACGCCGCTCACCCGCTCCAAGCCGTTCAGGGCCATGTCCGGCTGCGGCGCAGCAAGGGAGGCAACGGCAACATCGATTACGAGGCTGTCGGGAAAGACGTGCTGGAGAAGGCGGAGATTCGTGGCGGAGCGGGCGGCATAGACGAACCCCTGCTCCTCCAGCAACTCCACCAGGGCCTGATCGTTGTCGATATCTGGGGAGGTGCCGATGGCATCCTCCAGGCGGCAGGCGAAGGAGTCGGCGTGGGTCATGGCGTCACTAGGTCTCTGAGCTTCTTGGAGTAATCGCCGGTAATCACCCCCTTCTCGGTGATGATGCCGGCGATGTAGCGGGCAGGCGTCACGTCGAAGGCGGGATTGCGGACGGCGATACCTTCCGGCGCCACGGGGAGCCCCTGGAGGTGGGTCACCTCCCGGGAGTGGCGCTCCTCAATGGGGATCTGGTCGCCGTTCTCAAGGGAGAGATCGAGGGTGGAGGTGGGAGCCGCCACGTAGAAGGGGATGTTGTTTTCCCTGGCCAGGACCGCCACGCTGTAGGTGCCGATCTTGTTGGCCGTGTCGCCGTTGGCGGCGATCCGGTCGGCTCCCACAACGCAGCAGGTGATCTCGCCCCGATTCATGAAGAAGCCGGCCATGTTGTCGGAAATGAGGGTAACGGGGATGCCGTCCTTCATGAGCTCCCACGCCGTGAGCCGCGCTCCCTGAAGCCAGGGCCGGGTCTCGTCGGCGAAGACCTGGATGTTCTTCCCCGCCTCGTGGGCCGCCCGGATAACCCCCAGGGCCGTACCGTAGCCGGCCGTGGCGAGGCCGCCGGCGTTGCAGTGGGTGAGGACCGTGGCCCCCTCGGGGATCAGATCGACGCCGTGACGGCCGATGGCCTTGCAGAGCGCCAGGTCCTCCTCCTCGATGCGGATCGCCTCGGCCTTGAGGACTTCGCGCACCTCGTCCAGGGAACCGCCGCAGTTATCGGCGGCCACCCGCTTCATCCGCTCGATGGCCCAGAAGAGGTTCACCGCCGTGGGGCGGGTGCGGGCCAGGACGTCGCAGACGTTGTCCAACTGCCGCAGGAACGACTCGTGGGTATCGGCGATGATTTCCCGGGCTCCCAGGGCGACTCCCATGGCCGCCGCCACTCCGATGGCCGGCGCACCCCGGATGATCATCCCCCGGATCGCCTCGGCCACGCTCTTGTAGTCGGCGTACTCGCAGTAGACCTCTTCGCCCGGAAGTCGGGTCTGGTCGATCATGACAACCTTGTCGTCGCGCCATTCTATGGTTCTGAAGGACATGGCTACTCTCCCTTGAGCTTCTTCAGCAGCAGCTCGTTCACCACCGCCGGGTTCGCCTTCCCCTTGGAGGCCCGCATCACCTGGCCGACGAAGAAGCCGAAGACCTTCTCCTTGCCGCCCCGGAACTCCTCCACCTGACCCATGTTGGCGGCCATGATCTCGTCAATGATTGCCTCGATGGCGCCGGTGTCGGAAACCTGGACAAGCCCCTTTTCTTCCACGATGGCCTCCGGGGTCTTGTCGTTCTGCCACATCTCGTCAAAGACGGTCTTGGCGATCTTGCCGGAGATGGTCCCCTTCTCGATCAGTTGCAGCAGCGCCGTGAGCCGCTCAGGCGTCACAGGGCACTCCCCGATTCCATTCCCCGCCTCGTTCAGTGCCCGGGTCACCTCTCCCATCACCCAGTTGGCAGCCCCCTTGGCCGGAGCGCCGAGGGCCACGCACGCCTCGAAGTACTCGGCCATCTCACGGGTGGCGGTCAGGACTTCGGCGTCGTAGTCGGAAAGCCCCAACTCGGCACGGTAGCGGCTTCTCCGCGCCTCGGGAAGCTCGGGAAGCGTGAGGCGCGCATCTTCGACCCAGTCGTTGGAGATAACGAGGGGCACCAGATCCGGATCGGGGAAGTAGCGGTAGTCGTGGGCCTCCTCCTTGCCGCGCATGGAGCGGGTCTCGCCGCTGTCCGGATTGAAGAGGCGGGTCTCCTGGACCACCTTCCCCCCCTCCTCGATCAGCTCGATCTGCCGCTCGATCTCGTACTCGATGGCCTGCTTCACGAAACGGAAGGAGTTGACGTTCTTGGTTTCGGTGCGGGTCCCGAAGGTTGTGGAGCCCACCGGCATCACCGACACGTTGGCGTCGCAGCGGAAGCTCCCCTCCTCCATGTTCCCGTCGCAGATACCGAGGTAGACCACGATCTGGTGGAGCTTCTTCAGGTAGGCCACCGCCTCGTCGGCACTGCGGATGTCCGGCTCCGAAACGATCTCCAGGAGCGGCGTGCAGGCCCGGTTAAGGTCCACGCCGGAGCCGCTCCCCAGGCCGGGGATGTCGCTGTGAACAAGTTTGCCGGCGTCCTCCTCCATGTGGATGCGGGTGATGCCGATCCGCTTGGTCTCACCCTCCACCTCGATGTCCAGGTGGCCGTTCTGGCAGATGGGGAGCTCGAACTGGCTGATCTGGTACCCCTTGGGGAGGTCCGGGTAGAAGTAGTTCTTCCGGGCGAAGACGCTGCGCGGCGCGATCCGGCAGTTGGTGGCGAGCCCCGCCTTGATGGCGAACTCCACCACCTTCTTGTTGAGGACGGGGAGGGCGCCGGGCATCCCGAGGCAGACCGGGCAGGTCTGGGAGTTGGGGCTGGCACCGAACTGGGTGGAGCAGCCGCAGAAGATCTTGGTGTCGGTTTTCAGCTGGACGTGGACTTCAAGGCCGATGACGGCTTGGTAGTTCATGAAAATCTCCGGAGAGTTAGAGTTGGGCTTTGCGCTGATGCCATGCCGTGGCCTGTTCGAAGGCGTGGGCGGCGCGCAGTATGGTTTCCTCCCCGAAGGGGCGGCCGATGAGCTGGAGGCCGATGGGGAGTCCGGCGCCGCTCATCCCGGCTGGGACGGAGATGCCGCAGGTGCCGGCCAGGTTCACGGGAATGGTGAAGATGTCCGACAGGTACATCTGGAGCGGGTCGCTGGTCTTTTCGCCGATTTTGAAGGCCGGGGTCGGGGCCACCGGGGTGAGAATGGCGTCCACGGTCTCGAAGGCCTTGAGGAAGTCCTGCATGATGAGGGTGCGGACCTTCTGGGCCTTCAGGTAGTAGGCGTCGTAGTAGCCGGAGGAGAGGGCGTAGGTGCCGATCATGATCCGCCGCTTCACCTCGGCTCCGAACCCTTCGGAACGGGTCTTGCGGAACATCTCAATGAGGTTCGCCGCCCCTTCGGCCCGGTGGCCAAAGCGGACCCCCTCGTAGCGGGCCAGGTTGGAGCTCGCCTCGGCGGTGGCGATGAGGTAATAGGTGGCCACAGCGTAGTCGGTGTGGGGGAGCGAGATATCCACGAACTCGGCCCCGAGCCCCCGGTAGGTTTCGATGGCCTCGTCCATGGCCCGTTTCACGTCCGGGTCGAGCCCCTCGATGTAGTACTCCTTGGGAAGCCCCAGCTTCAGCCCCTTCACGTCGCCGGTGAGCCCTTTTACGTAGTCGGGGACCGGCACCTCGACGCTAGTGGAATCCATGATGTCGTGGCCGGCCACGGCGCCGAGCATGAGGGCGCAGTCGGTCACGTCCCGGGTCACGGGCCCCACCTGGTCCAGGGAAGAGGCGTAGGCGATGACCCCGTAGCGGGAGACCCGTCCGTAGGTGGGGCGAAGCCCCACGCAGCCGCAGTGGGAGGCTGGCTGGCGGATGGAGCCGCCGGTATCGGTCCCAAGCGTCGCAGTGGCGGTGCGGGCCGCGATGGCCGCAGCCGAGCCGCTGGAGGAGCCGCCGGGGATGCAATCCAGGTTCCAGGGGTTTCTGGTGGGGCCGAAGGCGCTCGACTCACCCGAGGAGCCCATGGCGAACTCGTCCTGGTTCAGTTTCCCCACGATGACCGCTCCGGCCTCCTTCAGCTTCGCCACCGCCGTCCCGTCGTAGGGGGGGACGAAGTTGCCGAGGATCTTCGAGGCGCAGGTGGTGCGAATCCCCTTGGTGACAAAGATATCCTTGAGACCGATGGGGATGCCGGTGAGGGGGGTCATGTCGCCGGCGGCAATGCGCTGGTCCGCGGCTTCCGCCGCTGCCAGGGCCTCCTCGGGGGTGACGGTGATGTAGGCGTTCACCTTCGGGTCCACCGCCTCGATCCGGGCAAGCATCGCCTTCGTCGCCTCCACGGAGGAGAGTTCCTTCCGTTTCAGCCGATCGTGCAGTTCGTGTATGGTCAGATCAAAGAGTTCCATGGGGTCTCCGATGCGTGCAATGTAGCGTATGCGTCTAGAAATTCGTCACAGTGGTGTTCATCTCGAAGGAGCCCTGGAGGCTCGACGAGAAGCAGCCGGACAGCAGAAGCGCCCCCGCAAGGAGGAGAAGTCCGGGGATGAGCCGGTAGACCGGCATGCTCACTCGATCACCTTCGGCACCCGGAAGAAGTCCTCCACCCGGTCCGGGGCGTTGGCCAGGGCGTTCTCCGCGCCGATGGAGGGGCGGACCGCGTCATCCCGGAAGGCGTTTTCCACCGGCACCGCGTGTGAGGTGGGGATAATGCCGTCCGTGTTGAGCTCGTTCAGCTTCTCCACGTAGGCGAGAATGGCATCCATCTGGCCGGTGAAGGTCTCTGTCTCCTCCGGGGTGAGCTCAAGGCGTGCCAGGAGGGCAACGGCGTCGACTTCGGCTTTGGTTATCTTCATGGGGGATCTCCGTGGGGTGAACCTGGTGAAATGAACGGTATTTTGTAGCACGAACGGGGGGAAATGACAAGAAGGGGGGAGGGGGAGGCCGGTCGTCATGACCGGCCCCGGAGGTTTACAATATCGGTTCCAACGGCAAAGCCTTCCAGACCCTCAGCTTGTTCCGCTTGGCCGCTGAGGCGTACCGATCCGGGTTATCCGTAGCCGGGTTCCAGCTGTTCTCGGGGCGCATGTCCCGCTCGATCCGCTCCTCCACCCGGCGGGCCAGGGTGGGGTTGCGGACCATCACCCCCACCTCGGTGTTCAGGTTGGCGGAGCGGGGGTCCAGATTGAAGGTGCCGACGAACAGGGTCTCGCCGTCGATCACCATGGTCTTGGCATGAATGGCGAAGGTGGGGGGCTTCTCCTTCAGCTTCGGGTAGCGGTCGATCAATTCCTGCCGCACGGCCGGGTCGGGGCGGAATTCCCGGATCACGATTCCCGCCTTCAGGAGCCTGGCCCGCTGCTTCCGATAGCCGCTGAAGGCCTGGAGGTTGTCGGTGGCGGCCAGGGAGTTGGTGACGATCCGCACTGCCACGCCGCGCTTGATGAGATTCCGGAAAAGCTCCAACCCCCCTTCGGGCATAACTAGGTATGGGGACTGGATGGTGACCCGCCGTTTGGCCTTGCGCACCGCATCCACCAGGGCCGCCGTGCTCCGGCCGCCGCCCCCCAGTCCCTCCTTACCGCTGTTCTTTCCCGGCAGATCGGAGATGAAGCGGGCCTCGTCCCAGACCATCTCCCGCAGCAGGCCGTCGAACCTGCCGGGAAGGTCCTGGAGCGCCTGGCGAACCTCCGGGGCGAAGTTCTCAGGTTTCCCGGCATAGGCGTGGAGGCCGGCATAGACCTGGCCGGTCCGCTCCGGCGTCATCTTCTTCATGGGCTTTTTCAGCAACTTCTCCACCGGCACCGCCAATGGGCTCTCCCAGAACCGGACGAAGCTCGCCTCCGCCTCGTCCACCGCCGGCCCCATCATCAGGATGTCCCGGTCACGGAAGGTGTACTCCTGGTCGAAGTCGTAATACTCGTCGGCCATGTTGCGGCCGCCGGTGATCCCCACCATGCCGTCGAACAGGGCGGTCTTGTCGTGCATCCGCTGGTTCACGGCGCGGAAGCCGGTCACCACGTTGGCGAGCCGCTTCACCTTCGAAGTCCCCACGGTCATCTTCGGATTATAGATCCGGATGTCGATGTTGGGGTGACGGGCCAGGGCCAGAAGCGATTCCGGCGGCGCGTCGATGAGGAGGTCATCCACCAGCACCCGCACCCGTACCCCCCGCTCCGCGGCCCTGAGGAGCGCCTCCGAGGCCAGGATGCCGACGTTGTCACTGCTCCAGATGAAATACTGGACGTCGATGCTCTTCGTGGCGTGATCCGCGAGCCACGCCCGGGCCAGAAGCGATTCTTCTCCTTTTTCCAGGACATAGAGGCCTGTTTTGCCGGGGTGGGCAGACAGCAGGGGCTGGATACTCCGGGCCAGGGGAGGTGAGGCCGGCGTGGTTTCGGCGGCTGACTGGCGTGGGCCGGGAACGTCGGCGAGGGTGAGCAGGGTGGCTGTGGCGATGAGCAGCAGATGTCGGATCATTGTAAAGTGCCTCGGTAATGCACGCGCGCGTCTTGTGGTTTAAAGGCATCACGACCCGATAAGTCGCGGGCCGCCCTGGAGTGCTTGAACTATTTCGATGTTGCCACGGCACGTGCGGCGGAACTCCTTGGAGATTCTGCAATCGCTTGCCGCTTGATCCCAGAACCGTGCCGCAGCCTCAAGTGCCGAGACCCATTCCAGGGCTGCCGGCGTTCGTCGCGGGGCAAACTCAGGTGTTGTGCCTCGTCCCTCTTTCGGCCGATAGAGCATTGGCAGCATGTCGTATGCCGGCGCCAGGGTAAAGCGCCTGCGGCCCGAGTCGGTCGGGATGAGCGAAATATTTCCGAAGTGCTGGTCGGTGTTCCCGATCAGGTCGCCGAAAAGGGACAACCAGCGGATCGCCGAGCCATCCTTGGGAGAGATCAGCCTCTCTGCTTCCAGTCGGTTTGCCATCGCGACCCAGTTGGTCCCCTGGCCAACGAATTCGTTATCGACAGCGCCAAGGGAATGCATCGGGAGCCGGCCGGAAAGGCCGATTCTGTCAAAGCGCCTGACCTCCAGGAAGGTTCGGCCGCCAGCCTGCACGATCATGCTGTCCGCTGCGCGTATTCCCGATGCGGCGATGATTTCGGATGCAATGCTTTCACAGATGAGCAGATCAGCCCAGCGTTGCCCCTCTTCCGTATCCATCGGGGGGGAGAACTTGACGAGTACGTGGTGGATGTCGCCATCGTTGATAATGGCGGTGAACTTGGGTTGTTCGCCGCCGGCCGATGACCCGGCAGGGTCCCCAGCGATTGCTTTCTCTGCCAGAATCGGGTACTCGCTCGCTCGCTCGGACAGATCAATGATCTGCCTGGGTGAAGCCTCGAAGTATCTGGTAACGGATTCGCGGCCGAGGATCAAATCCCCCATGCAGTCTTCACCGCGGCAGGAAAGGGCAATCACCATATGATCGCTTTTCCAGTCAATGAGGCGCGGCGGCAGGTTCAGCGACCGGTGCTGTTGATGCGCAAAGGCCCGTCCGACGAATCCCTCCGGGCACATGTCGCGGATGAACCAAGGGAGGTCTCCATAGAGGACCGGCGCGCCGTAAGCCGGCTCCCAGAAGTAGGAGGATTCCCAGACCGGGTACAGGGTCCCCGCGATTCGTGCGTTCCCGTCATCACCGACCTGATACACGGGAAATTCGTGACCCAGACCGCGTATATCCCGTGGGCGCGCATACATGGTTGCCCGGGCCTTGCCGATTGTCAGCACGCTGTTGCCAAGGGATGCCAGCAATCTTGAAAGGGTCGCCTGGCTGATATCCAGACGCTTCGTAAGTTCAGCGGCATTAGCCGGCCTTACCGTCAGGATTGCGAGGAGTCGCTTCTGGTGCTCTTCACGTGATGTCGCGCCCATTTACCTGCCAGATTCCAGAATGAGTTTGTGAATAGATACTGGAGTAAAAAAATATACAAAAAGTGGCGATATGTCAATGCTTTATCGGTTAAGGTACTGGATGCAGTGAATATATTTTTGGGATTAGATTTGAGTTCGTAGGTTGGGCAAAGGCGGCCTCATGCCGTGCCCGACGTTACCGATAGAACTGTTGGGCACGCTAAGCTTTGCCCAACCAGCGAAATTTTTACCGTAACATTCATTACCGTAACCTAGGTTACGATAAAACCCCTGCGAGGCAGTTATGCAGTTATGCAGTTTTATAGGTTAGGCAAAACAGCGTGTGCCCAACATCAACTACTCCCGCACCCGCATCAGCTTCGCCATGAGGGCAGCGGGCCGGTCGCTGACCGGTTTGCCGTCGTGGTAGAAGGTGACCAATTGCAGGTCGCCACCCTTGAATGCCCGGACAGCCACGTCGTCGGGGCTGAAGGTGGCCCGGCCGAGGGATTTCTTGGTTGGCCAGTCGATGCCGCTGTAGGAGAGATAGACCAGCTTGGAGCAGTAGACCCGCTCCTTGGATTCCACGTCGAAGTTGAAGTCGTAGGGTTTCCCCACCTGGCGCAGGGCCTGGATGATGATCCGACCCCGCTCTTCCCGGCTGGCGGCGGCCTTGCGGAGGATGCCAAGGCTGTCCACGTTGAGGAAGTGCTCCAGGGTGTTCATCTCCACCCCGGAGCGGAGCGCCTCCACCACGAGCCGTCCCTGGCGGATCTCGTCATGGTGGCGGGCAACCACCGGGTTGTCCCAGATCCCCAGTTCCCTCAACTCCGCCTCGCTGCCGATCCAGACCGCCGCATGGCCCCAGTAGCCGGGGATGAGCTTGTCGGTGAGCCGGAAGGGGGTCTTCTCCAGGAGGATGTCGCCGGCCCTGAGGGTTGCCGAAACATCATGCGCCACGTCGCCCCGCAGGGCCAGCTTCCCCTTGCGGGTCTCCACCAGCCCCACCGCGTTGCCGAAGAGCATGCTGAAGACGTTGACCCCTTCCCGCTCCATTTCAGTGAGGGTGTCGGTGGTGGCGGCCCCCAGGAAGCCCAGCTTGCGGCCGATAACGTAGAGGGGCGACACCTTCTTGACCATGGTGTACGAGGGGCTCTGGGCGATGAGCGTGGCGAGGTAGGTGGTTTCCGCGCCATCACGGAGGAGAGCCGGGTGCTTCTTTGATTCGCTTTCGAAGAAGGAGATGGCCCGCCGGACCCGCTGTCGATTGGCAATGGAGTTGTAGTTGAGGGTAACTTTGGAGAGGGCGGCGCGGGTCACGGCGTAGCCGGGATCCTTCTCGTTGAGGATGCGGCGCAGCTTGGCGTCCCCCTCAAAGAGGGATACTGCAAGGAGGTAGTTGTCGTAGAGGACCAGGGCCGAGGCCAGCGACACCATCACCCCCTTGAGGCGGGCCTCGCCGGTGATGCCGGCCTTGCTGAGTTCGGCGGCCAAGGCGTCAAGCCAGCATTCGTGGCTCTCGGCCACGGCCAGCATCTCGTCCCGCAGGGCCAGGTGCTCTGTGATCCCCTGGTTGAGGAGAGCGATGTCATCGCCGGTAAGTGGCTTCCTCTGGTCCACCTTGGCACGGACCGTATTTCCCACCTTGATGGTCTCGGCCCGTAGGGCGAGGGCCTGTTCAGCCAGGGTCCGGAAGGCCGTCATCTCCTTGGCGAGGGATTGATTCACCGCCGCTCGGTCCCCGTAGTGGTTGGCGGTCAGGTGGTCGCGGCAGTTCATGGTTCGCCCAGCCAGGGCCAGGGTTGGGGCAAGCATGGCAAGGATGAGAAGGACCGTGGCGGTGATGCGCTTCATACCGGGCTCCATTTTATGAGTCTGTTTTTATCTCTTCGGCAACTGTGCCCCATAACTTTTAATAAATTTTTTGAAATTAATCCAGACGTCATTGAAGCCGAAGGACTGCATCTCCGCCTCGGCATCGGTCAGGGACCACCCCTCCACCTTCATCCGGTACGCAGCCACCACGATGCCGGTCCGGTCCTGGCCATGGCGGCAGTGGACGAAGACCGGCTGGTTGGCCGGATCGGCCATGAGCGCCACCACCCGGTCCACCTTTTCCCGGAGCCCGTCGCGGGACATGGCGATGGGGATTGCAATGGCCTTCATGCCGGCTGCTTCCACCTCCCGCTGTTCGCTTTCGGTGGTCCGGAGATCGATGACCGTCCGGATTCCCATCTTCCGCAGGGTCTCGTACCCCTCCGGCCCCGGCTGGGCGCCCCGGTAGATTCCCGGCGCCACGCGGCCCCCATTTGAAATCCCCTGCAGTTGGTAGATCCGTTCCGAAAGCCTCGCCTCCGGGGGGAGAGTGGCGGAAGCTTGTGGTTGGGCCTCAGGCGTCTGGCCGGTTGCCGCGCTGCCAGCGGCTAATCCCGCTCCCATAGCCGTGAGGAGGTAGGCAATTATTGCTAATCGAATGGTAATTGCTGTCATGATGCTTTCCTTTGTTCTCGTAGATGTATGAAAGCTGTCAGAGGTACATTGACGTATCTGTCCACTGGCTCGGCAAACAATATGCTGCGCTGACGACGATGTCGGCTCTTCTCGGTTTCATTCTCTTTTGGAAGGGAGGCAGGAGGGGGTTAAAGTGGCCGCCCAAGCTCCCCTTTTGCAAAAGGGGGGAACCTGGGCTGCTGGAGGATAAGCTCTAATCAGCCAACCCATTAATCTTGGCCAGTTTTTTGATTCTGTCCGGCAATTGCGAGGACTTCACCCAGGCAAGCGTGTTCCATGTTGCCCCCAGTTTGCGGGCGAATGGGGATTGCATGTTTCCAAACTCAGAGAGTAGTGCACCCATGAATGTCTTGACTCGTATATTACGCTCCTTCGGATCTTCCCCGATCTTTGGCGCCAGTTTTAGTTGTAATCTAACCTCGCGAGGATTGCCAGTATTGTACCAACGCGGAACATCGTTCCGATCGTAGCCAGTTGCCAGTACCCGATACCAGTCACCGTCATCACCTAAGTGAAGAAGATATGCTACAAGAGGATAGATGGACGAGTCCTTCTTGCTGGTTTCGTGAGGCCCTTCCTCATAAGCACCATTGAGCGTTTTTACGTTGTACTCAGAGGTCAGATCTTTACCCCCATTCCTCATGATCCAGTTGGCACTTTCAGCAATGGGAAGAGAAGGGCGATACCATTCGTGGCCTTTATACAAGCCTACGCCGTGTTTTGCTTGGTGTTCGCTATGAAACGCTTTTTCTAAGGAGAGAGCAGTCTTTTCGTTGTCTAAAGCAAACACTTTCAGGCAGTTAATTTGACGTGGGTTGCACGATTGGGCTCTTGCCTGACGGATTTCTACGGGTTTAAGCATCGAAGCGGAAGGTTTTGTCTTCCCCCAACTCGCCATACCGACCTTATATACAGCAGGTGTGGCATTATTGCTTCGGAGGGTTGCTATCTCTTCCGGAGTCGCTTCAGTGAAAATATAAATAAACCCAGGAGCTTCATTCATAGGCAATTCTCCTTGCTCACACTTTATGCTGGCGTACACGTTTAACCCAGCTTTCACCAACGGCAATGGAGGGGATTTGCGAATCCGACGGGCGCATACAAGCAGGTTTTGGTTGCAGCAAATCATATTGCACCAAGCCATGAGACTGGGCTTTTCGTGCAACCCATTCTAACGTCGCACCTTTCCTGAGCCACCCGACATTCGTAGCCGAAATGCCGGGTCCATATTCTTTATCACCAACGATCTCGCGCCAGCACATCTCCACTGATTCGTTCCCAACCTGTAGCTGCCGGGTCGGAAAAGCCGGGTGAAAAGGGTGGTGGAAAGCTGCGACAAGATATACTGGAAAAGGATTGTACGTGAAGGCATAGCGGTAACAGGTGTCGAACAACGGAGAGTGGATGACTTTGATCCGATTTTGGTCACTGTTCTCTTGGAACACCCAAAGCAACCGTTTGTAAACCTCCCCTTTATAGACATCACTGGGTTCCCGCCAATCGTCGTAAGGCATCACCCTGTCCATTGGCAGCGGTTGCGGCGTCGATAGCGGTTCAGTATCCGCAATCCCAGCCGCTATTATCCTGCGAACGGCATCTTGGGAGGAAATGTCAAACCATTCTCTGCCATGAGCGACAGTCCGGCGATGTGGGCTTAGTAACGTATGGATTTTCTTTTCTGCTTCCTTCATGACCTCTTTTGTTTCGTAAACCCAGATCCCGTATATAGTTACATCACGTGGATTGTGGGAACGGGCCTGTTCGAACCTGATCACCTTCTTGGCTTTCTGTGGTGGCTCAGGCCAATTACTGTCGTAGCCGATTTTGCAGATTTCGGGATATTCAGCATCTCGGAAAAGATAAATGACGAACATTATTTTTCCTTCCACATTATTTCGGCACTATAGACCGAGAGAACTCCTTGTTTTGTCAAAAATTTCACTAACCTCATCATCTGGAGAAATTAGAGCGTCTTTGAAGATTTTGGGTATCTCAGTGGCAAGCTTTAGGAATGCCTCGAAAGCGTCCTTGTGCATGACGCGGAGAATGACGAGTGCAAAGTCCTTCCTGAATCCATACACCTCGACGAAATCAGATACTCGGTTGATTGGAATTTTCGACTTACCAGCTTCAATCATGGAAATGAAGTTTAGGTTCGCGTATCCAAGTCTTTTGGTTACGTCCCCTTGGCTAAATCCAATCGCTTTTCTTTGGGAGAAAAGCACTCTCCCCAGTTCTATAACGGTGAGTTTGTCAATATCAGACCTTTTGAAGCTTTCGGTTTCCATAATATTTTCCTTAATTTGAAGTCAGTAAAGGAGACAAGCGATTTTTCTTTATCCAATTTCCCTCAGCATCTGCGGCGCATAATTTTTAATAAATTTTCTGAAATTAATCCAGACATTATTGAACCTGAAGGACTGCATCTTGTGGTGGTTCCCTTCACCCCGCCACCGCCGCCATCGCCGCCTCCTTTACCCCCCGCAGATCCAGCTTTCCGGTCCCCAGCAGCGGCAGGGCGTCCACCGCCACGTAGCAATCCCGCCCCGGCTTCCAGAGGTTGGGGAGGTCGCTCTCGGCCATGAGCCGGTGGAGGGTTTCGGCATCGCCTGCCTCCCGGGCGAAAACCACCACGAGCTTTTCTCCCCGCTTTTCGTCGGGGATGCCGGTGACGGCCACCACGCCGGTCATCCCGAGGCGGGCGTGGAGGGCGTCTTCCACGGCGCCGTGGGGGACCATCTCCCCGGCGATCTTGCTGAAGCGGGAGAGACGATCGGTGATGTGGAGGAAGCCGTAGGTGTCCAGCCGGCCGATGTCGCCGGTGACGTACCAGCCGTCCTTCACCACCTCGGCGGTCTTTTCGGGCTTGTGGAGGTAGCCGAGCATGACGTTGGGCCCCTTGACGAGGATGAGCCCCGCCTCCCCCTCGGGAAGCGCGGCAAAGGTGTCGGGGTCCACGATCTTCACCACCACGCCGGGGACCGGGAGCCCCACGCTCCCTTCCCGGGAGGCGATCTGGCGGACCCCGTTGACCTCCACGTCGGGAAGCGACAGGGAGATGACCGGCGACAGCTCCGTGGCGCCGTACCCCTCCATGGGGCGGATGCCGAACTTCTCCTGGAAGGTGTCGGCCAGCTTCGGCTTCAGTTTTTCGGCGCCGGTGATGACGAGGCGCAGGGTGGCGAAGTCCTCCTTTTGGGCCCGGCGGAGATAGGCCATGAGGAAGGTGGGGGTGGCGATGAGGAGGGTCGACTGCCGCTCCCGCACGGTTTTGGCGATGGTTTCGCCGTCCAGGGGGTTGGTGTGGTAGACCGCCGAGAAGCCCGAGAGGAGCGGGAGCCAGAGTGTGCCGGTGAACCCCAGGGAATGGAAGAACGGCAGGGCCGAGCAGATGTTGTCCCGCCGGGTGGCGCGAAAGACCATCCGGAGCGCCTCCAGGTTGGAGAGGATGTTGTGGTGGGAGAGCATGACCCCCTTTGGCTCCCCGGTGCTCCCGGAGGAGAAGATCACCGTGGCGAGGCGGTCGGCATCGAACCCGGCGGGGCGGGCGAAGGTGCGAAGCGGGAGGAAGCGGGCCGTGAGGAACGCCCGGCGCTTGTCGCCGTCGGTGAGCCCGGCGAGGAGGTCCTCCACGTAGAGGGCACTGGGGAATTCCGGCAGGGTGCCCAGCTTCTCCAGGAAGACGCGGGAGGTTATGGTGGTCCGGATGCCGCACTGGGTCAGGGCCGAGCGGATACCCTCCGGTGAAGCGGTGTAGTTCAGATTCACCGGCACGGTACCGTTCAGGGTGAGGGCCAGATTCACCAGGGCGCCCCCCACGGTGGGGGGGAGGCAGACACCAGCCATCTCCTGGCCGGAAGTTACGTCCTTCAGCTTCGCCGCCAGGGCCACGGCGCCGGTGAGGGCATTGCCGTAGGTCAGCTCCCGGCCCCCGGTGTCGGCCATGGCAAGGCGGTGCCAGTTCTCCCGGGCCGTCTCGGCGAAGAGCTCCCCCAGGGGGCGGCGCCGGGGCTTGCGGGCCTCGAACCAGGCCGCGGAAAGCTCCATCACGGCCCGGCGCACGTCGTGGGGGGTGCTCCCGGCCGGCACGGGCGCGCCGAAGAGGACCGTCACCCGGTAGGGGATGAGGGAGGGGAGGCGGGAGAGGAGCCTGCCGTGGGCGTAGGAGAGGGCGCTCCCCCAGGCGCCGCCGATGTAGACCGGGATGATGGGGTGGCTCGTCCCCTTGACGATGTGCTCGAAGCCCCCCTTGAACCGGTTCAGCATGCCGGTGCGGGTGATTTCCCCCTCGGCGAAGATACAGACCAGGTAGCCGTCGTCCAGGGCCTTGCGGGCGGTGGCGATGAACTCCAGGAGGCCCCTTTTCCCGTCCCGGGACGAAACCGGGATCACCCCCATGAGGGCGCAGAGCTGCTTGAGGCCGGGAGCGCTGTAGATCTCCCGTTCCATGACGAAGCGGATCCGCCGCTGCTGGGTGGCGAGGAGGATGAGGGCGTCGAGCCAGGAGACGTGGTTCGCCACCAGCAACGCCCCCCCTTCCACCGGCACGTGGCGGTCGTCGATGGTGGTCACCCGGTAGCGGATCCGCATGACCGCCAATGCGATGAAGCGGAGCAGAAAGTCGGGGAGGACCCGGAGGGTGATGGCGGTGAGGACGAGGGTAATCGCCCCGAGGACCGTGAAGCAGGCGCCGGGGGAGAACCCCAGGGGGCCCGAGAGGACCCAGAGGAGCCCCGAGGCCAGAAGCACCCCGACCCAGCTCAGGAACGACGAGGCGGCCAGGACCTCCCCCCGCCGGTCCGCCGGCGCGCGGAGCTGGATGAAGGACTGGAGCGGCACGATGAAGAGCCCGGCGCTGACGCCGAAGAGGGCCACAATGGCAAGCACCGTCACAATGTTTGCCGGGGCGGAAGCCAGGGCGAAGGAACAGAGGGTGAGCCCCACGGCCCCGACGGGGACGACGCCGAACTCCACGGTGCGCCCGGAGAGCCGGCCGGCCCAGAGTGACCCGGCGCCGATGCCGATGGCAGCGGCCAGGAAGAGGTAGCCGCTCTGCTCCTCGGAGAGGGCGAGAAGCTTCATGCCGTAGGGTAGGAGGTTCAGCTGGCAGAAGGCCCCCACAAAGAGGAAGTAGGCGGCGCCGATTACCGCCAAGAGGAGGTAACCGTCGCGTTTCAGGCTCCGGAGGGTGCGCCAGTAGCTGGTCGGCAGGAAGGAAATCGCCCGGTCCGGGGCCACGGCCGGTGTCGGGGGGAGGGTGCGGGCGATGAGAAGCCCGGCCACGGCAATGGCCACACCCGCCAGCAGTGCCACGCCGTGGCGTCCCCCGGCCAATTGCACGAGGAACGGCGCCAGGGCCGTCCCCCCGACAATGGCGAGGAAGGAAGCCATTTCCAGGAGGCTGTTGGCCCTGGAGAGCTCCTCCCGGGGGACCAGTTCCGGCACCACCCCGTACTTGGCCGGGGCGAAGAGGGCACTGTGGGTCCCCAGGAGAAAGACCGCACCATAGAGAAGGGGAGGGGAGGCCAGGAAGAGGCCACTCACGGCCAAGAGTGCGATCCCCACTTCCAGCGCCTTGACCCCCACCACGATCCGCCCCTTGGGGAGGCGGTCGGCCAGGGAGCCGGCCAGGGCCGAGAAGAGGAGGAACGGCGCCACGAAGGCGGCACTCCCCATGGCAGCGATGGTGCCGGCCTCCTCCCGGCCGTAGCGGCCAATGAGGTAAAAGACGATGATCAGCTTGATGAGGTTGTCGTTCAGCGCCCCCAGGGCCTGGGCCAGGTTCAGGCGGCGGAAGGAGACGGGGAGAGCGGTCGGTTCGGCGGTGTTCATGGGAAGCTCCGGTGTTTTATGGTGTCAGCGATCCCGAGTACGCCTGCGGCCCGGAACAGGATCTCCTCAGGCATCCCCAGGGCCAGCTTCAGGGCCACATCCTGATCCCAGGGGTTGCGAATGGCGGCCAGCCGCCGGGCCTCGGCCGGCCCGAGCCGGAGGAGATGGAACCAGGGGGAGGTGAGCCCCGTGGCCGGCAGAGGCATGTCGGTGCCGTAGAGGAGCCGGCCGTGAATCTCCCGGTGCGCCAGTACCCGCTCCAGATGCCCCCACCGGTTCGCTTGGGTGAGGGCCGAGACGTCGGCATAGAGGTTCGGGAATTGGGCGAAGAGGGGGAGGAGCCGGGCAAGGTTCCGCTCCCCATTGCTTTGCCCGCTGGTGGCGCAGTGGGCGGCGATGACCGTCACCCCCTCCTCCAGGGGGAGCCGGAGCCGCAACGGGTCGGCCAGGGCGTTGTCGGCCCGGGTGAATGACTCCTCAAGGCCGGTGTGGGTCAGGAGCGGCAACCCCAGTTCCGCCAGGCGCCGGTAGAAGGGGATGAGCCGCCGGTCCGCGGGGTCGGTCCCCTGGATGGAGGGGAGCCACTTCACGAGCACCGCTCCGGCGGCGGCAGCAGCGTCGAGGTGTTCCAGGGCGTCGGGACGCAGTGGGTTCACGCTGGCGCCGAAGAGGAGGTTCGGGTAGCGGCGGCATTCTTCGGCCAGGAAATCATTGGGAATGTACATCTCGGTGCGGTCCCGATCCAACTGGCCGCTGCCGTCCACCACGCCGTCCATGGCCAGCACCACGGCCTGCTGGACCCGGGACGAAGCGGCGAGCCGCTCCGAAATGCGCCGGAGCACCAGGCCGTCACCCCCCCGCTCCAGTTCCGTGTCGGTCACACCGAAGGATTTGAGGTAGAAGCGGTACTTCCAGCTACTACGAAGCTTCGGGGAGATGAAGCAGCCGCTGTTGCCGGCGCCGATGCCGGCGGCGTGGCAGTGGATGTCGATGACTGTCATTTCCGGCTCCGGTGGTTCATGCGGCAGTCGGTGATGGTCTTTACGGTCATGGCCGTGAAAATCGGGGCGGCGGCAACGGCGCTCAGCAACAATAGGGCAAGTGGGGTGAACATGGCAACCTCCCGAACAATGGTTTCTGCTCAGAAGATTGCCGATAGCATGCCAAGCCGGCTGCCGTCTAAAATCACCAATAATTCTGAAATGTTGAAGTCAGACCATATTCACTCTTCTGATTAGCAACAAATCTGATTGACATTTTATGAATGGCAACTATACATCAAATGTATGAAAGCTATCGAGACAATACTGGCGACGGAGCGGGATTTTTTTGCCAAGGTAGCCCGGGCCGCCTTCCTCAATCCCTTTGGCGAGAGCCGCGACGAACTGGACCTGCTCCTGGCGGGAACTGGTGCCGGTGACCGGGGCGGGGTGCTTGCCGCCATCATCGGCCGGGTGGCCGAACGGACGGCCGTCCTGCAGCGGGAACTGCGGGGCAACCACCACCGCCTGCCGGCTGCCGACCGGGAAACGGTCCGGACTGTGCTCCTCTTCGATCTGTTTCACCGGTTCCTGGACTCCTTCGACCGCTTGATCCGGGAGCAGGCCGCGGCTGGCGACACCCCCTGCCCCGTCCCCTTTGCCGGCGGTTTCCTGGCCGCCTTCGCGGAGGCGGGCTTCTCCGAGGCGGAGAGCCGCCGCTACCTGGGCCTCTTCTACCAGCTCCGGCGGGCCTTCTACTTCATCCGGGAAGGGCTCGCCGGTTCCAGCCCGTCGCTTCGCCGGGTGAGGGAGCATCTCTGGCAGACCCTCTTCACCCACAACATCCGGTGGTTCGACCAGTACCTCTGGGACCGGATGGAGGACTTCTCCGTCCTCATCCTCGGGGAGACCGGCACCGGCAAGGGGGCTGCGGCCGCGGCCATCGGCCGGTCGGGCTTCATCCCCTTCGACCCGAAAACCGGCCGCTTCAGCGAGAGCTTCACCCGCAACTTCCTGGCGGTAAACCTCTCCCAGTACCCGGAGGGAGTGCTGGAGTCGGAGCTCTTCGGCCACCGGAAGGGGGCCTTCACCGGCGCCATCGATCACCATGAGGGGGTCTTCAGCCGCTGCACCCCCCACGGCGCCATATTCCTGGACGAGATCGGCGAGGTGTCGCTGCCGGTGCAGGTGAAGCTCCTCCAGGTGCTCCAGGAGCGGAGCTTCTCGCCGGTGGGGAGCCACCAGCGGCTCCGCTTCAGCGGCCGGGTCATCGCCGCCACCAACCGGGATCTGACCCGCCTGCGGGAGCAGGGGGAATTCCGGGACGACTTCTACTACCGCCTCTGCTCCGACGTCATCACCATCCCGCCCCTGCGGCAGCGGCTCCAGGAATGCCCCGACGAGCTGGGGGAACTGGTGGCGGGAATCCTCACGCGCCTGACCGGGACCGCGCCGAAGCGGGAGGTGCAGCTCTTGCGCAAGGCCATCGAACGGGAAACGGGAAAGGGATACCCCTGGCCGGGAAACGTCCGGGAGCTGGAGCAGGCGGTACGGCGGGTGCTGGTCACCGGACATTATCGGGGCGAGGAGAAGCCGGAAGCGTCGGGCGCTGCGGACCGGTTCCTGGCGGACGTGGCGGCGGGGGGGCTCGATGCCCAGGGGGTTCTGGCCGGCTACTGCCGCATCCTGTACGAGCGGCACGGCACCTACGAGGAGGTGGCCCGCCGGGCCAACCTGGACCGGCGGACGGCGAAGAAGTATTTGCAGCAACAGTGAACTGAACAGAGAGGCTCCACCCTGAGGTGGGGCCTTCTTTTTTGGAAAGCCAATGCGGGCTTACATTTACAGGGTTTAATGTGTCATTGTTTTATGATATCACCTGATTCCGTTGTTATTTTCTGGTGCCAGTAACCACTGGTTCACGGCGTCAGTCGAGAAACTTATCACTACCCATTCTTTCAAGGAAACTTCCATGAAGAGAGCTGTTTCTTCGATCATGATTTTGGTGGCACTCTGTTGGTCGGCGCTATCCCCGACTCCGTCCAGAGCCCTTTCCCCGCAGGATATTTTCCGCAAGACGGAAGACAAGGTTCTTGTTCTGGAAGTGCTCGACAATAATGGAAGGCAACTCTCGGCTCACACGGCACTGCTTCTTGACGGGGAGACAGCCGTTACGCAATGCAACGTGCTGGAAGGGGCTGCAAGCCTGATGCTTCACCAGGGAAGCAAGGCATTTCCCACAAAGATGCTCCTGAAGGACGGAGCCCGCAATCTCTGCCTGCTCGAGGCGACAGACTTCTCGGGGGGGCTGAAGCTGCGGGGTTCTTACCCGACGTCCGGTTCACGGGTATATGCAATCAGCAATGCTCTCGGCAAAGGAATCAGCATCAGCGATGGAGTAGTTTCAGGCATTCGGGAGGCCAATGGCGAAACAGTCATTCAGTTTACTGCACCCATTGCACCTGGATCCGAAGGAGGCGGTCTCTTTGATGAGGATGGTAAACTGGTGGGGGTTATCTGCTACCTGCATCTCGACGGGCAGAATGTGAACTTTGCCCAGCCGGCACGATGGCTAAGGGAGATCAAACCGCGCGCCGCAGCCATTGATGCCACTACGTCATGGAGCAGCAAGGCTGATGAACTGGCGAAAGAAGGGAAATGGCAGGAAATGGCGGAACTGGCCACCCACTGGAGCGAGGCGCTTCCGGAAAGCCTGGAAGCCCGCTACTACCTTGCCTACGCCCAGAAACAGCTCAAGGAGTGGCCTGCCGCAGAAAAGAATTACCGTGAACTGTTCAAGCGGGATCCGACTTCACCCATGTCCGGGATTGGACTGACGGGAGTCCTTCTTGAGCAGGGAAGGCACAAGGAGGCGCTGGAGGCGGCCCGGGCTACCCAGGCATATCATCGGGATAACGCGCTTGTCTGGATATTGATTGCCTCTGCAGAAGAGACCCTAGGGAACTACGACGCGGCAAAGAATGCAATCAATATGGCAGGACAACTGGAACCGTGGAATCGGTTGGTACTTCAGGGGATGGTGGCCCTGGGGCGGCAGCACAAGGAGTGGGGCATGGCGATAATGGCGCAGTCCCGCCTGGTCGAGTCAGATCCGGGGGACGTGGCAAAGAGGCTCGATCTCGTCGATCTGCTGCTTTCCGGCGGAAGAACCCGGAAGGCGCTTATTGCTATAGACAAGGCCCTTGAACTGGAACCAGGCAACGGAGATGCCTGGCTTCTCAAGGGACTTGCCCTTTCCGCATCCGGCCGTTTTCGCGAAGCCACGGAGTCGCTTAAGAAGGGACTGGGGCTGAAACCAAATGCGGCTGTCATGGGGTGGAGGTGGCTGGGAGATGTATATACATCACTTCACCTGTATCCTGAGGCAATTGCCGCCTACCGAGAGGCGCTGCTCCTCTCTCCCGATGATGCCTGGGTACGGACACAGCTTGGTATTGCACTGAAAGACAGCCTCCAACTGGAGGAAGCCCTTAAGATATTTGAAAAGCTTCGGCAGGAATTCCCGGAGGATCCGCTTCCCTGGCGGCAGGTTGGCTATGTGCACGGATATCTGGCCCAGGCAGACAAGGCCATCCCCGCCTATGAAAAGTCCCTGAGCCTCGATGCCAAACAGCCGAAGGTCTGGGCGGCGCTGATGCAAGCCTATCATTTGGCAGGTCGGATGGATGATGTGAAGCGCTCCTACCAGAAACTCCAGGCCATTGATCAAACGTGGGCCGACGACGCCTACAAGAGGCTCCTTCTCCCCTACGGGGTGACGCCATGAAAGCGCTCACGCTGTTGATTGTCCTGTCTTGTGCGGTCCCGGCCTTTGCCGGAGAGGCCGAAAAAGTTTTCGACCAGGTGCGCGACTCGGTAGTGACGATTGCCTCGCTGGATGAGCAGGGTCAGGTGGACGGTGAGGGGAGCGGCGTGGTCATCGGTCCCGGCCAGGTGATGACCAACTGCCATGTGGTGCAGGATGCCGTCACCCTCCGGGTCCGTTCCGGGGAGAAGGAGTTTCCGGCAACCGTGGTCTCGGGAAACATCCCGCGGGACCTCTGTCGGTTGGAAGTGAAGGATCTGGCGGCGCCTTCCGTAACGATCCGCGTGAGCTCCGATGTGAAACCTGGCGAGCAGGTCCATACCGTCGGGAATCCCCTTGGCTTCGGACTCGCCGTGGGAAGCGGTCTCGTTTCGGCCATCAAGCGAACCGGTGATGACATCCAAATCTATACCAGTGCGCCCACATCCCCCGGTTCCAGCGGCGGCGGACTGTTCGATGGTCAGGGTCGGCTGATTGGAATAACAACCGCACAATATCTGGATGCCCAGAACTTCAACAGGGCATTGCCGGCGGAGTGGATCACCGACCTCATCAAGAACGGCGCTCCCTGGAAGACGCCGCCGAAGACGGAGCCGGACCCGGACTGGCTTATGAGGACTGAGTCCCTCCGGGAGGCTGGTGACTGGGCAAAGCTCGAAGAGTGGGCACGGCGCTGGCAAGAGTACTGGCCTACCTCGGCCGATGCGGACGAATTGCTTGGCTTGGCCTTACTTAAACAGGACAAGTATCAAGATGCAATGGCAGCGCTGTCATCGGCCGTGAAGAAAGCCCCGCAAAGCCTTGCGTGCGGTTATCGTGCCATCGTACTACGAACTCTCGGAGACAAAAAGGGTGCATTGGAGGATATGCGGCGGGCGCAGGGGTTGCAGCCTTCGAGCAGTTATTTCTATCGGGTGTCGGCAGCCTGGCTGAGAGAGGATAAGGATATCGAAGGGGCGATTACCTCCGTCGAGGCTGCTGTTCGTCGGGAACCGTGGGACTGGGAAGCTTGGGAACTGTTGGGGGAACTGCGTCACGGCCAGAAGCAGTACCAGGAAGCGGAGCAGGCATACCGGGCGGTACTGCGCTTGAATCCGGGGTTCCCTACCGCCACGGCCAATCTGGCATCGATTCTGGCCGCTCTTGGCAAATCTGACACCGCCCGCCAGACGTTGGCAAAAGGGACTCCGGCGGACACCACCCAGGCAGCAAGTACGTGGCTGAACATCGGGACAACTGAAGCGCAAAGCCAACACTTTGCAGAGGCGGAAAAGGCCTACCGCAAAGCACTGGAACTGAATCCCGACCTTGCCTTGGCGTGGACAGGGCTGGGCACTGTTCTCCGGGCTACTGGCCGGGCTACAGAAGCGGAACAGGCGCATCGGAGGGCTGTGACGCTTGATAAAGGCCAGGCTGTGGCTTGGCTTGATCTAGGCGCTATCCTCTATGAACGGGGTGACATTGCGGGGGCAAAGGATGCCTACGAGAAGGCGACGGTTGCAGCTCCTTCCCTTGCCCCGGCCTGGTTTGCCCTGGGATCACTGTATCACGAGCAACATAATTTGGCGGCAACTGCCAAGTCCTTTGCAGAAGCGTCGCGGCTTGATCCAACCAATGCCGAAGCCTGGGCATATCTTGGCGAGGCGCTGATACGTTTGGGACAGGGAGAAAAGGGGGGTGACGCGCTCCGCAAAGCCGAGAATCTCAACCCGAAGAGCGAGGTTGCGTTGCAGGGGCTTGCCCTGTACTATGGCCTCCGCGGGGAACAGGAACGCGCCTTGGAGTATGTGGAGCGGGGGCTGGCGATCAATCCTGCTTCTCCAATTTTCTGGAGCAGCAAGGGGTATGGTTTGCTGAAACTGCAGCGGCATCAAGAAGCGCTGCAGGCCCTGGAGACTGCCATCCGGCTCCAGCCCGATCTTGCCAATGCCTGGATCAATCTTGGTGAAGCTCATATGCGCCAGAATCAAATCGGCAAGGCGATAGGCGCGCTGGAAAAGGCTCTTCAGTTATCGCCAAAGGCCACTGATGCCCGATTCTATGCCGCCCAGTGCTATGCCGGAACCCGGCAATTTGACAAGGCCCAGTTTCACATGGATATTCTTATCCGGCAGGCACCGAAACTGCCCGCCGCCTGGTCCCTGCAGACGGCCATTTATATGGAGCAGAACAAGAAGCTGGAGGCGCTGTCAGCTTACGGGAACCTGAAATCACTGAATCCGGAGATGGCCAGAACACTACGTGGCAAATATCTTTTCCGGGGTAAACAGTATGAGCTGCCGGAATAAACTGGGAAGCAGCAGAACGGCCGCGATCAAACCCGCTCCAGCCCCGCAAACCGCACCAGCAGCTTCTTCGGCCCCACGGAGTTGAACCAGACGATCACCTTCTGGTCGTCCCCCTTCCCCTCGATCTTGCGGATCACGCCGACGCCGAACTTGCCGTGGCGAACCTTCATGCCGAGCCAGATGCCGCCGTCTTCGGGCTCGTCGGGAATCACCTCGATGTCGTCGAAGGCGGGCTCGATTTCGGACTCGAAGATGCTCGCCAGGTTGTGGCGGGCCGGTTCGGCGGCCGTCACTTCACGCTCCATCCCCCGTCCGGCGCCAAAACCGAAGGAGGACTGGTACTCGTCCTCCAGGTCCAGAAGGTCCCGGGGGACGTCGGCGATGAAGCGGGACGGCATGTTAACCTGGTCCTGGCCGAAGAGCCGCCGGCGGCGGGCGTTTGTGAGGATGAGCCGCTCCCGTGCCCGGGTCATTCCCACGTAGCAGAGACGCCGCTCCTCCTCCATGGCCTCGGGGTCGTCCAGGGAGCGGACATGGGGGAAGAGCTTCTCCTCCATGCCGATCATGAAGACCAGCGGGAATTCGAGCCCCTTGGCCGCATGGAGGGTCATGAGGGTAGCCGATTCCCGCTTTCCCTCCCCCCGCTCCAGGTCCGACACGAGCGCCACCTGCTCCAGGAAGGCGGCCAGGGTCTTCTCGTCGCTCGTACGCTCGAACTCCTCCATGGCGGAGCATAGTTCCTGGAGGTTGTCGAGACGGTCCTGGGCCTCGTCGGTCCGCTCCTCCTTCAACTTGGCGGCGTAGCCGGTCCCGTCGATGATGCGGGAGGCGAGCTCCGACAGGGGGACCGTGCCGGCGAGGCCGGCAAACTGCTCCATGAGTGCCATGAAGCCGGCTATTTTCCCCCGGGGGCCGGTAGAGAGAAGCCCGCTGGTGGACGCCTCGCTGAAGGCATCGTAGAGAATAATCCCCTTGCGGAATGCCAGCTCCGCCACCTTGTCCACGGTGGCGTGGCCGATTCCCCGGGCCGGGACGTTGATGATCCGCTTGAGGGACACCTCGTCGGCCGGGTTCACGAGGACCTTCAGGTAGGCGAGGATGTCCTTCACCTCCATCCGCTCGTAGAACCGCATCCCCCCCACCATGTGGTACGGGATGCCGTCGGCCACCATGGCGTCCTCGATGACCCGGGACTGGGCGTTGGTCCGGTAGAAGACCGCCACGTCCCGCAGGTCCCCGCCGCGCCGCACGTGCTTTTCCACCTCCCGGCAAACGAAGCGGGCCTCCTCCCGCTCGTCGGAAAGGCGCCGGTAGACGATGGCATCGCCGGCCGGGTTCTCGCTCCAGAGGGTCTTGGCCTTGCGGCCGCGGTTTTTGGCCACCACAGCCCCGGCAGCAGCCAGGATGTTGCGGGTGGAGCGGTAGTTCTGCTCCAGCTTTACGGTGGTGACGCCGGGAAAGTCCTTCTCGAAGTCGAGGATATTCCGGATGTCGGCCCCCCGCCAGCGGTATATGGACTGGTCATCGTCCCCCACCACGCAGAGATTGCGCCGTTCCCCGGCCAGGAGCCGCACGAGCCGGTACTGGATCGGGTTCGTATCCTGGTACTCGTCCACGAGAATCCAGCGGAACTTGTCCCGGTAGCGGGCGAGCACCTCCGGGTGCTCCTCTAAGAGGCGCACCGTCAGCATGAGGAGGTCGCCGAAGTCGAGGGCGTTGCACTTCTTGAGCCGCTCCTGGTAGGCGCCGTAGACCCGGGCCAGCATCTCGCCTGTGTAGTCGCCGGTGGGAATCTCCTCGGGGGGGATGCCGCGGTTCTTGCAGTCGTCAATCGCCGCAGCGAAGGAGCGGGCCGGGAAGCGCTTCTCGTCGAGGCCGAGGCCGGCGATCACTTCTTTCAGGAGCTTTTCCGCGTCCTTGTCGTCGTAGATGGCGAAGGCGGAGTCATACCCCAGGTGGTGGATGTCGCGGCGCAGGAACCGGGCGCAGGTGGAGTGGAAAGTGGCGATGAGGGGGGCCTCGCCACTCCCCACGAGCCGCTCCACCCGCTCCCGCATCTCGCCGGCGGCCTTGTTGGTGAAGGTGACCGCCAGGATCTGCCACGGGGGAACGCCCCCCTCTCGGATCAGGTGGGCGATACGGTGGACGATGACCCGGGTCTTGCCGGATCCGGCTCCGGCCAGGACCAGGAGCGGCCCCTCGCCGTGGAGAACCGCCTCCTTCTGGGGCGGATTGAGATTCTTCAGAAGGTCCATGGGAGTACCTTTTCACACTACGGAGACTTGGATCAACGGTCCATATTTACGGTCCGGGGGAATTTAGTCAAGAGGATGTTTATGGTATAGTTGCCGGGTTCAGCATCCAACGCAGCAATGGATTCGGGGAGGAGTTGCCATGAAACGGTACCGCACCATCAAGACGCCGCTCGGGGACATGGTTGCCCTGGCTCAGGGAGAATACCTGTGCGGACTCTGGTTCGTCGGCCAGAAGCATGGACCGGCCGGGGAGGGAGACTGGCTGCATGAACCGGAATATCCGCTTTTCGCGGAACTGCGCCGTCAGCTCGACACCTATTTTGGCGGCAGGCTGCGGGAGTTCGACTTGCCGCTGGCGCCCAAAGGGACTCCGTTCCAATTGGCGGTCTGGGAACTGCTGCGCACCATCCCCCACGGGATGACCACCACCTACGGCGCCCTGGCCGGCCGCCTGGCCCAGCAGCAGGAGGGGCGCACCACGTCGGCCAGGGCGGTGGGGAGTGCCGTGGGGCGTAACCCCATCAGCATCATAATCCCCTGCCACCGGGTAGTGGGGGCAGACGGTTCCCTTACGGGGTATGCGGGGGGGCTCCAGCGGAAGACGGCCCTTCTGACCCTGGAAAGAGGGGAGGGCGTACCGGTTTCCGGTTAACTTGCTTTCTTTTTTAATGGGGCTGTTTCTGCCTGTGCCATATCAGGCGTAACAGCAGCCTTGTAGCTGTCGGGGATTTCGAACAGTGCCGGCGAAAGGGGGCCAACCACCACATCTTCCCAGGTGGCGACCTGGCCCCGCTCATCCTGCCACCGGAGCGGAACCGGCAGCGGCGGTACCGCTTCCCAGAGGAACCCCTTGAAGGTGGTGCCGTTCTGAGTAATTTCCGCGGCGTACTTCATTGCCTCCCGGCCACCCAGCTGCTCTTTCCCAAGCTCAGTGCGGACGATTTGAATGGAGGGATCGAAAAAGAGGGGAAACTCATTGTGGAGGGCGCTCAGGGGGATCTCCCGGTAGATGCCCAAGGTCGGCGCCAGGAGCCACGCCACCCCCTTGTCATAGCGGAGGATCGACACCGATGTCTTCCGCTGGCTCCTGAACTTCATCAGCACCCGGTCGCTTGCGGCGGAAACCTTGGCGGTGCCAGTCACTCCGTCGAGGGTGGCATTGTAGGTGGCGGTCCAGGAACCGGGGGAAGAGGCGCACCCCCCCAAGACGATGCAGAGGAGTGCAACGATAACGGCACGATACTGCATGATGCCTCCCGATGGAAGGGCACCCGCGGATTCCGCAGGTGCCCTTTTGCTGGTGGTGCTTACCGCTTGACTTCGGTCCTTGCGGTTTTTACGTTGTTGGTACGATTGATGTCATCGGCGTTAGTGACGGTTGCCGTCCAGTAAACCTTGGTGCCGTAGGAAGGGGCAGTCCAGATGAAGCTGTAGATTACGGATTTGTCGTCGGCAGGGGTTGTGATGTTCTGCGAGAAGTTCCCCACCACCCGTCCGTAGGAGTCTTTGCCGACCAGGGTCAGGGTGCCTCCGGCAACGCCAGGCTGCAGGTTATCCACGGTGACTTTCAGGGTATTGACCGTGTTCTTGTAGACCTCTGAAGGAACAGACAGGTACGGGATGGCCAGATCGATGGGAGCCACCACCACGCCGTCGGGATCCTCGTAGGTTACCAGCAGCTGGGCACTGCGGACCACGGTGGGCTTGCCCACTTCGCCCTTCACGTAGAGCATCAGGTCCAGGTCCTGGGTCATGGGGCAATCTTCGGCGGAATAGCCGTCGATGGGATCGTAGTTGCCGAAAATGTCGGTGGTCTCATCCAGGAAGGCGTTCCAGTTTTTGGAATCGGCCAGGGCGGGGAGACCGGTGGCGAGATCCTTGATGCTCAGCAGGTCGATGGTGGTTGTGGTGGGGGTGCCGACCACATATTGCGGAATTTCCACCCCCGGCAGATCCTGGCCGAATTTGCTGGACTTGAAGCGGAACCGCGGGTTTATGCCGCCGAAGGGATCCCGGTCCAGGGTGGTGTACCAGGCATTTGTGTACTCGAAGAGGCCGGTGGCAGGATTGAGGGCCTTGAGCACGGTGCCGGCAGGCAGCAGCTCCAGGTCGCCACCTTCCTGGGAATCAACAGCGGAAACCCAGGTGCCCGTCGGCAAGCCGGAACAGGCTGCCGGGTTAAGGGCCGGAGCGGTGGGGCAAACGGTGTACTGGGGCAAGATGCCGGTGGCGTTCTCGTTCTCGAAATCCTCGGGGCGGATCTGGTCGTTGGGGCTGTTGGTGATGTCGTGATCGAGGACCAGCTTGGCCGAGGTTACCTTGTAGTTTGCGCCGGCGACTTTCCATTTATCGGGGAGCGCCATTTTTGTGTAGATGTAGACCGGGGTCGGCTCCTGGTTGTAGTTGCCCCAGAAATAGAGCATCTTGCCGTCATCTTTCATGCGTTGATTGTAATCGACACCCAGCTGGAGGGGGTTGGGATCTGCGGGATCGCGCATGAGGTGGTCCATGACCACGTACTTCTCGGTGGCGGCCTTCGACTTGAGGGCACCGAGCCCCTTGGCCCACTCACCGCCGATGGGGCCGGTCTTCCAGTTGCCGGTCTCGTTGTCCTGGACGCTGATGCCGATGACATTGCCGTTGCCGTCCAGAATGTCGGCCACGCGGCCGTCGTCGAATACGCCATCAAGGGGCTTGGGCTGAAGGGCCGACGGATCGAAATTCTTCACGAACCAGCCGTAGGTCGAATCAATACCGTAATAGGTGAGGCCGTCTTCCACCACGGGGCTGCCGAGGCAGGTGGCACCGATGATGCCGCGGCCGCACTGGATGTCCTCCTTCTTGAAAACGTGGGTGGTGGTGTAGTCCACGGACACGGCGTGGGCCGCACCCGCCGCCAGGGTAAGACCGGCTGCCGTCGCTGCAATCATTCTCATCCTCTTTGCCACAGTTCCTCTCATCACGTTTCTCCTTTTCCGGTGAATTTCCTTACCAACCCTATTTTTCGCCGACACAACCTATGTTTCTCTGAGCAAGGGAAGTGCCATGTAGTATGCGTTCCGGGAATGTGCTGATATGATGACGGTTTCGGCTATTTGACCGACATGCCGGGGCGAAGAAATGGGTGCAACCAGAGTTGCGCCTTCTTCGGAAAGGGAGGATGGGGGCGGGTTCGCAGCAGGAAGTCGATTTGGCGGGAAATCAGGCAAACAGCTGACTGCGGTGCACCTTGTGGGGTGGGGTAGCTGGAGAAGTAACCAGGGTTGCAGGGAAACCCTGGTTGCGGGGGTTAATTGGCGATGACTGATGCGCTGAGCTGCTTCAGGCGCTTGGCAAGTCCCTGGCGCGTGATGCCGAGCATGGACGCCGCCATGGTCTGGTTGCCTCTAGAGCGCTGCATGGCCTCCATGACCAGCCTGTTCCCTCCTTCTTCAAGGGTGGGAAGCTGCTCCGGGTACTTGATTCCCTCTCCATTGACCGGCGCTTGGTGGCCTCCGCAGTAGCCGATCTTTTCCTTGAAGGTGTCCAGGGAAAGAATGTGGGAGCGGTGACGGCTCACGGCGTCGTAGATCATTGCCCGCAGTTCGCGCACGTTTCCAGGGAAAGGGTGTATGGAAAGGAGGGTGGCCAACTCCCGCGGGGGCGTCGGACGCCTTTTCCCCAGGGCTGTTGAAGCTTCGGAAAGAAAATGGTCGATGAGCAGCGGCAGGTCCTCGAACCTTTCCCGCAGCGGGGGAATCTGCACCTGGTGGGCATTGAGGCGGTAGTAGAGATCCTTGCGGAACCCGTTGAGGCAGTTTTTATCACTCAGGTTGCAGTTGGTGGCGAACACAAGTTTCGCCTTCAGCTTGCGGGGGACGTCCGAACCGATGGGGAAGTACTCCCGCTCCTGCAGGAGCCGAAGAAGTTTCACCTGGGAAGCGGGGCTCAGGTCTCCGATTTCGTCCAGGAACAGGGTGCCGCCGGCGGCCTCCTCGATCATCCCCCGGCGTTCCCGGTCTGCCCCGGTATAAGCGCCCCGGGCATGGCCGAACAGGGTATCGGAGAAGATGGTGTCGTCGAGCCCCGCCGCATTGACCGCCACCCAGGGGCCGTCAGGGCAGCGGAGACGGTGAATGGCGCGGGCGATGAGCTCTTTGCCCACGCCGCTCTCGCCGGTGACAAGGACCGGTTCGCTGCTCTGGGACACGGCTTCGCAGTACTGGAACAGCGCCCGCATCTTCTTACTGGTGGTCATGATGCCGGCAAAGACCTCCGGGTGGGCCAGGTGATCCTCCAGGAAGCGCTCCTTGAGGCTGTTGTTCTCGGAGCGCATCTCCTTCATGGAGAAGGCCCTCTGGATGCCGGTGATGAGACGCTCTATCTCCACGGTCTTCACATAGTAGTCGAAGGCCCCAAGGTGCATGCAGCGCACCGCGGTTTCCACCTGGTTCAGGCCGCTCAGGACGATGACCGGGATGTCGGGATACTCCTGCACGATCATCTGCAGTAGGTCCATGCCGGAAAAATAGGGCATGGTCAGGTCGAGCAGAATCAGGCTCGCCTCGGTCTCCCGCAGGATGTCCATCACCTTCCTGCTGTCGGAGCATTTGATGATATTGTCGATGCCGGTAGCCTCCCGGAGGGTTAGTGAAAGACTGCGAAGCCAAGCTGTCTCATCATCCACCAGGAGAATCGGCTTATTGGGATATTTTTCAGGGCTCATGCGTTGACAACCTCCTTGTCGGCCGGCAGATACAAATTTGCCGTCGTTCCGGCGCCTAAATCCGAATGGAATTCCAGCGCCCCTCCGTAATTCTTGACGATGCGCATGCAGATGGATAGTCCGAGTCCGGTCCCGCCGGAGTCACGTTTCGTGGTGAAAAACGGGTCGGAGATGCGGGGTAGCACCTCCGCCGGGATTCCCCGCCCCTCGTCCCGTATCTGCACCACACACGCCTGACGGTAGGGGTCGTAGAAGGTACCCACTGTTATCCCTTTTGATTTATCAGTCAGGGACTGGCAGGAGTTCATGATGAGATTGATCACCACCTGTTCGATCCGTTGCAGGCTCCCCTCGAAGGGGGGCAACCCGTCTGCCAGGTTAATGGTGAAGTGATCCGTTGAATTCTTGATGGCGTTGGCAACCAGCCGCACGGAAGCCCGGACCGCCTCGTTGAGGTCCACTGGTTCGCGGATGTCGGCATCATCGGCCCGGGCAAAGTCCTTCAGGTCATCCACGATCCGCTTGATGCGTCCGGCACTCTCCTGCATTTCAACCAGCAGCATGGGGAGTTCCATGCACATCTCCGTCCAGGGGAGTCCTCCGATTGTCAGATCGGGGTTCAGGCCGATGCGTTCCCGAAGCAGCGGCATGACCTCTCCGCACGCTTTTTTGACCAGATCGGAATTGAGAATCATAACGGCATTGGGATTGTTGATCTCGTGGGCCA
>MTLE01000152.1_pt1 | contig 56556 bp, 56 predicted proteins | sample 1982461 | NCBI WGS metagenome assembly MTLE01 (sample SAMN05712605, study PRJNA340218) | biofilm metagenome | isolation source: sample SPL anode biofilm adapted to -200 mV | place: USA | collected 2012-02-03 | reverse complement strand
TCTTCTGGGTTGCCCGCATGATTATGGCTGGATATCAATATAGAGGCACAATGCCATTCCGCAATGTTTACTTCACTGGTATAGTTCGCGACAATTTAGGACGCAAGATGTCTAAACAATTAGGCAACTCTCCAGATCCTCTTGTTTTGATAGACAAGTATGGCGCTGATGGAGTGCGTATGGGTATGATGCTTGCAGCTCCTGCCGGTAATGACATTCTATTCGATGATTCACTTTGTGAGCAAGGACGTAATTTCAACAACAAGATTTGGAATGCATTCCGTCTTGTTAAAGGTTGGGAGGTCGCTGATATTGAGCAGCCTGAATCATCAAAGATTGCCGTTAAATGGTTCGAATCTACTCTCAATTCCACTCTTGTTGAGGTTAAGGATTTATTTGAGAAGTTCCGTCTTTCTGAGGCATTAATGGCTGTTTACAAATTATTCTGGGATGAATTCTCATCTTGGTATCTTGAAATGATTAAGCCTGCTTATCAACAGCCTATCGACCGTACCACCTACGAAGCTACTCTTAACTTCTTTGACAATCTTCTTCGCATCCTGCACCCATTCATGCCTTTCATCACCGAAGAGCTTTGGCAGCATATCAATGAGCGCAAAGATGGAGAAAGCATTATGACAGCCCTTATTCCTAAAGCTGGAACCATTGACGAGAAACTTCTCCAGTCTATGGCTGAAGCTAAGGAAATTATTGCTGGCGTTCGCTCAGTTCGTCTTCAAAAGAATATTCCTAACAAGAATGAGCTTTCTCTTCATGTGGCAGGAAAATTCACTAACCCTAACGCTCCTGTAATCATCAAACTTGCCAATCTCGAATCCATCGAAGAAGTTGCAGAAAAAGATGCTACTGCCACTTCATTCCTTGTTGGAACCACTGAGTATGAAGTACCTCTAGGCAATAACATTGATGTTGAAGAGGAATTGAAGAAACAAGAGGCTGAGTTAAAGTATATGCAAGGTTTCTTAATATCAATAGACAAGAAACTAAGCAATGAACGTTTTGTCAACAATGCGCCTGAAGCAGTCGTTGCTGGCGAAAGAAAGAAAAAGGCTGATGCTGAGAGTAAAATCAAGACTCTCGAAGAAAGTATCGCAGCACTTAAGAAATAATTCTTGTAATTATTATAACGGATTGGGACGGTTCATTTAAGAGCCGTCCCAATTTTTTATAATTAGATTGTTTTTATTGCGCTTTTGTTTTAAACAGTTCTCTGTTTATATCATAAACCACTATTGTATCAGCCATATCATCAAGCCCATCTTTGCTCAAGCCATGAGTATTACCATCGTAACGGCTATAAGACTTAGTTATCACCTTTATGTCATTTGTCGTAATTGGTGAAAACATTCCATTCTTTGAATGAAACATCCCATTTGAATAAAATACAGCATGAACAGCCATACCATGCTTATTCACAAAAGCAAGGAAACAATTATCAGGAAGTGTCGCATTCTTTATATCTTTTGATTTGCACGGGTATTTGGCTTTTTCGCTTAAAAACTTATCATAAAATTTATTCATTTGCCACAATCCCGTACAAAGAGTATTCCTAGATATTATTGGTGTACATTTTATCCCATTGACATCAAATAGGCATTGCAATGCATAACAAACACAGTTTTGCTCGTTGTTCATCAGCACGTCAGAAGTCTTCATAACCCGCATTTTATCATACGCACGCTTTTCGGCTATACTATCCAAGCTATCTATATTGTATACAAATCTTTGATAAGGATAAACACGGCTCTCCACTTCTAGCTCATTATAAAATTTCCCTTTCCCAAGATTAACTTTACTGACAAAAGATTCTTCTCTTCTATAATATTGCACTGTATCATTTCCGAATATGGCATTATAATATGTAAACCTAGCGTCTGCCCTCGTCTCATCTTTTTCAATTTTATCGATATAGGCAGTAAGAGAATCCACATATTCACCTTTGTGAAAATCTTTTATTCCACTACATCTTGCTGCATCCATCTTCGAGACAAACAATGATGTCGAGCCCTCCTTTATGCTTTGGGCATATAGATTTAAAGCAGATAGCACTAATAATGACAATGCCAGAATAGCCTTTCTCATATATATTAAAATGTTATTTCAAACAAATATACACATTCAAACCGCACCATCAACAATAACTACAATATAAAAGCAAGAGGATTGATACTCTGTACCAATCCTCTGTAAATTGCAAAAACTAATGGAATATATCTTATCTACGATATCCCCCGTTTCCTCCGCGTGGAGCGAAGTTACGTGGTCTTTCTTCGCGTGGTTTTGCAACGTTAACACTTAAGGTACGTCCTTCGATTTCAGTACCATTAAGTTCATCAATCGCTTTTTGTCCAGCCTCATCATCAGGCATTTCTACGAATCCGAAACCTCTAGAACGGCCAGAAAATTTGTCTGTAATTACTCTTGCCGATGAAACTTCGCCATAGGCTGAAAACAATTGTTGTAAGCCCTCATCTCTTACTGAGTAGCTTAAGTTTGAAATGTAAATGTTCATTAATGAAAAAAATTAAAATTCCTAGAGCAAGGAATTTATTCGGAAGGTCCTTAAAAGTCTAGTTTTATGGAAAACTCAAAATAAAATTCAAAACTCTTGGGAACAAAAGTAACATAAAATTTTCACAAACAAACTTTTTTGCGAAAAAAATAAAAATAAATTACTTTTTAGTCCATTAAAAGAGAAAAATACCCTAATAATTAGTAATTTAACACTCAATTTAATTTATCCAATATGGCAAAGAAACCAAACCCACAATATGTGGCACAATGTAAAGCCTTTCTCGCTGAAAAGGCACTTGGCCCAAACGTTATTACCCTACCAAAAGGCGTACTTCTTGAATATATCAAGCATGGAGAAGGCTCTGTATGCCCCACTTCTCGCAATGTAGTCACTGTAAATTATGAAGGAAGACTTGTTGATGGCACCGTCTTTGACAGCTCGCTAGATAGCAACTGTCCTGTACCACTAAGACTGAAAGAAGTAATAGATGGCTGGCAAATAGCGCTTTCCACTATGCACGCTGGCGACAAAGCTGTCGTATATATCCCTTCCGATATGGGATATGGCAATCGCACTGAAGGAAACATTCCCGGTGGTTCAGCACTGATATTCGAAATAGAGCTTTTAGCAATACATTGATTTATATCTACAACAAAGGGGCATCAAAGCCCCTTGTTATTTTATTCATTTCTCGAGCTTCCTTTTTTCCGCCCGTCTTTATCTCTATAAGTAGTACTTTTTCCATCACTCTTTGATGTAGCTTGTTTCCTCCCATACTCATCGCGATAAGTAGTTTTCCCATCATTATCAGTTTTCGATGACCCTTTCGCCCTACCATATTCATCTCTATAGGTGGTTTTTCCATCGCTGTCTGTCTTGGAACTGCCTTGCTTCCGTCCATATTCATCACGATATGTTGTCTTACCGTCTTTATCAATAGTAGAAGTCCCAGTCTTTCTCCCATATTTGTCACGATAAGTTGTCTTTCCATCCTTATCAGTAGTAGATGTCCCAGTCTTTCGGCCATACTCATCTCGATAGGTGGTAGTCTCCTTCTTAGAAGTTGACGACGCCTGCGCTGTAAATACTCCTGGTATTGAGATTACAAGCGCCAACAAAATTCCATATAATGTTTTCATCACAGTAACTATTAGATTATATTAGCCAATTCTGGTTCTATAATTCAGGCATCTTCCAACTTTATTTCGCAATCATCAAGGGATAATACTTTTGCCAAACTTTCCACCCTATACCCAGCATCACGTAATGCATCTCCACCATGCTGGAATACCTTCTCAATAATAAACCCGAATCCTACTATCTGGGCACCTGACTGTTTTGCCAAGTCAATCATCCCCTGCGCTGCATTTCCAAATGCAAGGAAATCATCTATGAATAATATCTTGTCATCTTTGGTAAGAAAGTCTGCACTTATACACACCGTATAAGTTCTATCCTTAGTAAAGGAATGAATATTCGTAACAAGCATATTCTCCATTGTCTTTGGTTGCTTTTTCTTAACGAATACCACAGGAAGATGCATCTCGGCTCCTGCCATAATAGCTGGCACAATACCACTGGCTTCTATTGTCACAATCTTATTCACTCCGCTTTCAGCGAATAAGCGGGCAAACTCTTTCCCTATCTCGCACATGAGATCTGGGTCCATTTGATGGTTAATAAAACTGTCAACCTTCAGAATGCCACCAGGAAAGCAGCGGCCGTCTTGCAAAATTCTATCGAGTAATAACTTCATAGTAAAATAAATATTGCGGTAAAGATATGAAAAACTTAGCCAATAGGAAAAACACATAATTATCATTTTTGCCGTCATTATGACATTTTAGTACTCTAAACATCTAATAATTAAGTTTTTGGACCAATTCAGGTATGATTATAGGCTTATAATTCTTTTTATTATAGGTTTTTGATTACTTTTGCGGCACTTAATGGAATTTTATGAATTGGCTATACGACACATTCTTCACGCATAGCGCGCTACAGACCGTTATTATTTTAGGCACCATCTGCGCTTTAGGTTTAGCATTGGGAAAAATAAAGATATTGGGAGTATCTCTAGGTGTTACATTCGTTTTCTTTATGGGAATCCTTGCCGGACACCTCGGCTTCACCGTCGATCCTCAAATGCTTAACTATGCGGAGAGCTTCGGTTTGATTTTATTTGTCTACGCCTTAGGACTTCAAGTTGGTCCTGGATTCTTTAGCTCCTTCAGAAGAGGTGGAGTAAAACTTAATATGCTTGCACTTGCTGTGGTGATATTAGGTACAATTCTCACCGTTATTCCTAGTTTCACTTTGGGTATCTCTCTTCCAGACATGGTCGGAATTATGTGCGGTGCCACTACAAACACTCCTGCACTCGGAGCTGCCCAGCAAACACTCAAACAAATAGGTCTTCCAAGCAATTCGCCAGCTCTTGGTTGCGCTATTGCTTATCCATTGGGCGTTGTAGGTGTAATCCTTGCGCTTGCCGTCACTCGCAAGATGCTCTCTAAAGGCATTAATCTTATCCCGAAACAAAGCGAAGATGCAAGTAGCACTTATATCGCAGCTTTCCAAGTACATAACCCCGCCATTTTCGGCAAGAGCATTCGCGAAATCGCCAGATTAAGCGAACACAAATTCGTCATCTCACGTCTTTGGAGAAATGGCACTGTAACAATACCCACTTCCGACACTATCCTAATTGAGCATGACCGCATTCTTGTAGTCACAGGGGAGAATGACTCGGAAGCACTGACAATTCTATTTGGAGAACAAGAAAAAACCAATTGGAACAAAAAAGATATCGACTGGAATGCTATTGACAGCCAACTCATTTCTCAACGCATACTTATCACGCGTCCTGAACTGAACGGCAAAAAGTTGGGGTCTCTTAAGCTCCGCAATCATTATGGTGTTAACACCACACGCATATACCGCTCCGGAGTACAACTTCTTGCCACTCCAGATTTACGTCTGCAACTCGGAGATAGAATCACTGTTGTAGGTGAGGCGAAAGCTGTTCAGAATGTATCAAAAGTCCTTGGTAACGCTGTAAAGACTCTTAATGAGCCAAATCTTTTCTCTGTATTCATAGGAATGACTATTGGACTAATACTTGGTTCTATTCCGATTATGATTCCAGGAATGACTATGCCAGTAAAACTTGGGCTTGCTGGCGGCCCAATAATCGTTGGTATCCTTGTTGGTACGTTTGGGCCACGGCTTCACATGATCACTTATGTTACTCGTAGTGCCAACCTCATGCTTCGCGCTCTTGGATTAGCATTATATCTTGCTTGTCTTGGGCTTGATGCTGGCAGCCATTTCTTCGAAACTATTGTAAGGCCTGAAGGCATCGTATGGATTGCAATTGGATTTCTTCTCACTATTATCCCCGTATTTATAGTAGGATTATTTGCTCTTAAGGTTATGAAGATTGACTTCGGTACCACTTCAGGAATGCTTTGCGGCAGCATGGCCAACCCAATGGCTCTTAATTATGCCAATGATTCTTTGCAGTCAGACTCGCCATCTGTTGCCTACGCCACGGTATATCCGTTGAGCATGTTTGCTCGAGTTATTATCGTTCAGATTGTAATACTTGCTCTTTGTAGCTAGCCAAGGCTCATACGAGCTTTTCAAACGCGATTCTCTCACCTCCCGGGAGTTGTACTATACCGCACCGCGTAAAGCCCATTTTAGGTAATATATGGAGCATCATGTCATTGTCATAATTTGTATCCACGCGCATACTTTCAAATACTCTGCGCCCAACCTCCACTAAAGCCTTTTCAAAAAAGGCTTGCGCAAGGCCTTTTCCCATATGCTCTGGCTCCACTGCAAGCCTGTGCAATGTTGCATAACGGCAATTTGCCGTGTTGGTTTTTGTCAGCCAATCTCCGTCTGTAATAATATCATATGATTTTTCACCAGTAAATATCAGAGCACCATAAGCTATAGGCTCCCGTTCACATAGAAGTATCATTGCGCATTGGTGTTCAATGTCTTTTTCAACATCTCTGACAGAAGGATATTCTCCTTGCCATTGGTTACGGCCTAATCGATTCATCATCGCTTTGGCTCCCCTCACTATATTCCAACAAGCATCAACATCCTCACATTGAGCTTGTCTGAATAATAAATTATTGTTCTTTATTGTCATTGTCAAAATCTAATGGCTTTGACTCCATTATCTTTCTAGCCAAATCCATATCTCTCTTATAAATCATGACTCGCACACCCCCAAAAGGTTCAAAACCTATAGGGAACACTGATGAGAACACCTCATTGGTGAGCATACATGGCACTCCGTTTGTTTCCAAAACACCTTTCACCATGCTTGCATCTACTGCATTTTCATATTGGCCGAACATTACTAGTTCATCTCCATCATTGTCCTTTTTCATGATTAAAGTTTTTTAGTTTGTTAATTAAAGCCCTGTCTCTATATTTATATAACAATTTTGAGACTCTGAAACGTTGAGCTCTTCCCTACAAATATATCAATTTATTGTTTATAAAAGGTCCTTTGCATCCTTTTTTAATTACTATGATTATATTTGTCTATTGAAACTTAATAAATATGGTAACAATATATTTCCTACGCCACGCTGAAACTCCCTACAATGCTGCACAAACTCATATCGGTGGCAAATCTCTTAATCTTGGGCTGTCAGAAATAGGCATACAGCAATCTCTTGAAGCTGCAAATTGGTTTAAGAATGCTGCAATCGAATTTACTTCAGTTATATGTTCGTCTGCTGTTAGAGCAAAGCTCACACTTAATCCAATAATTGAAGCTTGTAATATTTCATCCGAAAAAATCATTTATACGCCTGACCTAACTGAGGTTGGCCAAGGCAAATGGGAAGGGCATCTTAGAAGTGAGATATTCACTGCTGAGATAACAAAACGTGCCATTGAAGAAGCTCCTTTCTTCAAAGCCCCTGAAGGTGAATCTCATAAAGATGCTGAAATTAGAATGATGGCCCTTGTGAAAAGGGAAATATTAGATAAATACCCAACTGGAAAATTCCTTCTTGTGGGGCGCGGACTCTCATTTAAATGTTTTCTTGAAGGTATTATGGGTATAAATCCACAAATGACATATAAAATTGCTATTGGGAATGTATCCCTTTCTCGCCTAAGATACGAGGATGAACGCGGATGGTTTCTTGATTTTCTAAATCGCAAAATTATTGGTTAGTCATTTTTTCGGAAATCTATATTTGCTTTATGTGCTTGCGAATGTTGGAATCGGCGTGGAATATTATGCACTCGCCCATTCACTCGCAATTGCGCCCCCGTTTGATGAAAATAAAAATCTATATTCTTCGCCATGCATTGGCGCCTTATATCCAGCACCCAGTCATAGTCGCACACTCTAGCCATTTGGCCAGATTCCCCGCCAACCGACACTTGCTCTATCTCACTCACCATAAATTTGGATAGCTCTATCTTCTCAAGCATTGGAGCCACCATTATTGATTTGTGCTTTATTGGCATTTTAAGGAAGATAGGCAATCTGTAGTCGGCTCTTGCCTGGTTTTCAATAGTGCACCCTATCATCACATTTTCATAGCCATCTGCCCAGTCTTCGGGCAGATTGACCATGAATCTGTCTATTCTTTTTGTTATTATAAAAAATGTCAAGTCCGAACGTTGACGTATCATTTGCCATATTTCTTTTCGCCATTCATCAGCTTCTTCCAGAAAGAAATCACTAGTAAAGCACGTAAACACCATAGTACCGGGCTCTATTTTGAATGTCTTTCTATCACGTTTCCTTTTCAATGGCAAATCGAAATTTCCTGTCTTACGCACCACATCACTTGCTATCGTGCTACCATACATGGCGTCTTCACGATAGACATAACAATGCCTACAACCTTCACTCAGTTTATGGCATCCGTGCCAAGGATTCCAAATAATTTCCGACATGTGAAGTAACTTATTTTATTCCCCGCTTATTAAGTTCAGCCTGATAACGGGCCGCATTTGCTAAATGTTCCGAATAACTTGTTGTGAAATTATGATATCCTGAGAAATCCTCTTTGGCACACATATAAGTATAGTTATGAGTTGGTGCATTAAGCACAGCATCAATAGTACTCTTGTCTGGGATACGAATCGGTCCTGGAGGTAGCCCTAAGTAGCGGTAAGTATTATAGGGAGAGTCAGTTTTCAACATATCTTTTGTAATACGCTTGATTGAAAAATCTCCTAGTGCAAATTTCACTGTAGGATCAGCCTGGAGCATCATTCCACTGTTAAGACGATTCATATAAAGGCGAGCCACTTTTCCTATCTCATCACTCTGAGCTGTTTCCTCCTCCACTATGGAGGCCACAGTTGTTATTTCGTCGGGACTTAATCCCAAGGCTTGAGCCTTTAACTTTCTTGCCTCTGTCCAAAAGTCCTTATAATTATCATTCAATTTATTCACCACCTCTTCCGGTGTAGCTGTCCAATAGAATTCATAGCTATCTGGCATTAACACAGTAACAATAGTCTCAGGAGTCTTGCCAAATTTTTTACAAAAAGCAGTATCATTAAGTGCATTAAGCATATCTTCTTGAGTCATAAGAAGTTTTTCTCCCACTCTTTCTGCAAATTGTTCTTTTGTGCGAAGATTATTAAATGTGAACTTCACACCTGATTGTCCGCCTCTTTGAATATGCCTTGCCACTCTAGCTGGTGATTCTCCCTCATTCACGCTGTAAGCTCCTACTCGTTTAGATAAATCAACATTCATCAAGTTCACAAGCGTAGCCACTCTTCCACCATAGCTTCCTAAGCGAACTTCTACCGAATCGCGGAATGCTTCTTGGGTCATATTAGGATATACATATACCATGTTATCCTCACTTGCCCCCATCAAACCATAAGGGAAAACTACCCCTCCAAATATAATCACCACTAGTGCTGCGGCGGCGATTAACAATCCTTTTTTTCCTACTTCGAACTTACCTATTTTCATCTTGTTCTTGAAATTTCGCCAAAATTAATCAAAATATTTAAGACTGCTATTGGCAAATCTAATTTTTTGTCCTATCTTTGCACTCGCTAACAAGAAATCAGCATTCTCATGGAGAGGTGGGAGAGTGGCTGAATCCAGCAGTTTGCTAAACTGCCGTAGGGGTAACCCTACCACGAGTTCGAATCTCGTCCTCTCCGCATAGAAGAATCAGAGAAATCTGGTTCTTTTTTTATCGCCGTCCCCAAAATTATCAAAATCAAGAAAATATTAATTATTATATAAGTATCATTGTCGCTGGCAATGTTTTTGAGCGTTTTGAGCAATCCATTTTGTAGGAAGGATGAATTTGTTATATCTTTGTATATGAGAAATTGCAGACGAGGAAAATCACAATTATCTATCCAATAATATTATTAACCAACCCAAAGATATGAACAAACGAAAATTTATTCTTGGACTCGCAGCCATCATATTGGCTATATGCTCTATTCAAGCCACAAATCCCAAAAGAGAATTCCGAGGTGCATGGATGCACACAATATTCCAGAGTCAATATGCACGTCAATCTACTTCTGAAAACCAAGCCTACCTTATTGGGCAACTTGACAAACTTCAAGCAGCTGGAATAAATGCTGTTGTGTGGCAAATAAGACCACAAGCAGATGCTCTTTATCCATCAGAACTCGAACCATGGAGTAGACACCTCACAGGAAAAGCTGGTGTAGCACCTAATCCTATGTGGGATCCTCTACAATTTATGATCGATGAGTGTCATAAACGTGGTATGGAGCTTCACGCTTGGCTTAATCCATATCGTGTCACTACTTCTCCAAATGAAGAATTACCAAAGAACCATATATACTATCAGCATCCAGAAAGATTTGTTTCCTATGATAGAAAACTATACTTTGATCCAGGGTTACCTGAAAATCGCGATTTTATCGAACAAGTAGTGGGTGATATCATAAGTAGATACGATGTAGATGCTATTCACATGGATGATTATTTCTATCCTTATCCCGTTGCAGGTAAAGATTTCCCTGATTCTCTTTCATATGAGAAATATGGAAATGGCATGAACCGTGGCGATTGGCGCCGTCAGAATGTGGATATGCTAATTGAAGGCCTACATAAAGTAATATCTGAGAAAAAGCCTTGGATACGTCTTGGAATAAGTCCTTTTGGCATTTGGCGCAACAAAGCTAATGATCCTAAAGGAAGTGACACAAATGGTCTTGAAAATTATGATGCACTATATGCCGATGTCCTACTGTGGTCAGAAAAAGGTTGGGTAGACTATATGCTCCCTCAATTATACTGGTCACTTGAGCACAAACGTGCTTCTGCGGAAAAACTTGCTTATTGGTGGAATGAAAACGCAAACGGACGTCACATGTATTTCGGACAAGACCTAAAGGTGACTATGGACACTCACGATATTAATAGGAGTTCTAATCCTACCCAATTAGCACACAAAATAGCTTTATCTCGCGAATTACCGAACGTTCAAGGAAATTGTTGGTGGCCTGGATATATGATTACAAGTAATTATAAAGGATGTGCGGATTCGCTTGCCTCAAACCAACAATTCTCTATTGCTCTAGTGCCAAATTATCCTTGGATCGATAATATAGCTCCAGACACTGTTTCAGGGCTTAAATTAGCCAAAAAAGATGGACAGTCCAATGTTTCATGGAGTGCTCCTTCATCCGATGATGTTATGCAGCAAGCTCATGCATATGTAGTATATGTTTTCAAAAAGGGCGAGAATCAAGATTTAGAGAATTCTAGTGCAATCAAGGCGGTTACCTACGTTCCTGAATACTCATTTCCGGCAAAAACGAAAGGAAAATTCATAGTTATTGTCACAACACTTGACCGTGCCAACAATGAAAGTATCGGAAGTAAGCCACTGAAAGTAAATTTATAAGGCAACATATATAATCAATAAGGGCTTACGAATTCTCGCAGGCCCTTATTTTATATTTTTAATTCAATTTATTTAGCTTCGAATTTGAACCCAACATACATTCCTTTATAACTATTAAGCAATGATGCAGCAGTACCCATTGTTGCATTGCCAGAGTATTTTGCAATAGCATTAGCTAATTTTAGAAGTTTTGTCGCATCAAACATAATGCTCAAAGTCGTGCCTTTTGTTACATAAGCAGTAAACTCAGTAAGTTTGCTAGATGTTCCAAGCTGGCTAAAATTAAAAATCAAAGTACCGGTTGTTGTCCCCTTCTTTACCGTTCCAGTTATTGTACGACCTGATTTCAAAGTTATTGTAACTGTACCATCTTTTACAAAAGTGAATACGGCATTCTGCAAGCCGGCCTTCTTATAATAAGGAGCTAATTTATTTTCTATAGTAGATGCGGCAGCCACACCACCAGCTCTTTGAAGCAGATTCTCACTCTTGAAAGAAACTGCTGGTCCAGTTGATTTCCATGAACCTACTAAATCTGCTACATTTACATCTTCTTTTTGAATAATATTATCCAAAATTGAGGATGCTGTTCCATCTGTAAGTGCATTCTTTAATGTAGTAAGATCGAATGCGTTAGCTGAAGAAGCGAACATCAACGCTACTGCAACTACAATTAATTTTGAAAACTTCATTTTTTTAATTTTTATACCCGTTAAATATATGATGTATTTAAAGTGTCTTGTCCCGACACCTTAAGTACCAAATCTTCATCTCCTTCCGAAGATAAATCTTCAATTTCTTTATCTATTTCCTCAAATTCGGAGTTTTGGCTCTTAAACTCGGGGATAAATTCTTTCATTGCTTTAACCATATCATGCACATTTCCATGTTTTGCAAATTTTAATATAACATCCAAATTATTGCAAGCATTAGAATAATTATATACAGGCACTTCACATATCATAATTTTCTCATTCACAGTTGCTCTTGTCTTTTCCTTATCGTTTAGCAACTCCTCATAGAGTTTCTCTCCTGGACGAAGTCCAGTTTCTTTTATTGCTATGTCAACACCTGGTTTTAGCCCCGCTAAAGTAATCATTTTTGTTGCAAGGTCATAAATTTTAACAGGTTTTCCCATATCGAAGACATAAATTTCTCCTCCATTTCCCATACAGCCTGCCTCTAAGACTAATGAGCAAGCCTCCGGAATCGTCATAAAGTATCTTATAATATCCTTGTGGGTGACAGTAATCGGCCCTCCTCTTTCTATTTGGCCACGAAATAATGGTATGACTGAGCCATTTGAACCTAGCACATTCCCAAAACGTGTCGTTATAAATTGTGTAGCGCCCCCCTTATGATAAGAATTGAAGAATAAAGATTGAACATAGACCTCAGCTATCCGCTTTGTTGTTCCCATGATATTTGTGGGATTGACGGCTTTATCAGTTGAAATCATCACAAATTTCTTTACCCCATATTCCAATGACAAATCAGCTATATTCTTGGTTCCCATCACATTAGTAAGAACAGCCTCTGTCGGATTCAATTCCATCAGCGGCACATGCTTGTAAGCCGCCGCATGAAATATATACTGAGGATGGAACGTCTCAAAAACAATTCTAGCTCTCTCCTTATTCTGAACGTCACCAATAAACAGCTCTATATCTATGTTCGGATAATTTGATTTCATTTCTAATGCCATATCATGCATAGGAGTCTCAGCTTGGTCAAGCAAAACTATTTTTTTCGCACCGTAAGAAGCCACTTGTCTCACGATCTCACTTCCTATTGACCCAGCTCCTCCGGTCACTAATATCACGGAATCCTTAATTAGATTCTTTACTGGGCATTTGTCAGTTCTGATTGTATCCCTACCTAGAAGATCTTCTATCTGAATATTACGCACATGCGAAGAAATATCCATTAATTGAGATTTTCCTCTGTTCATCCCTTTTATCTTATCAGAATATCTAAAAGATAAAATTTCTATTCCATTATTCAATAATGCATCAGCAATACCATCTTTTATTTGAGGTAGATTTTCCTCCAAACAAAGCAATGTACGCGAATCATATTTACTGAATACCTCTGATATATTTTTCTCATCGTAAGATTCAACGAAAAGTCCATTTACGCCTCTGTTATCACTTTTACTTCCCTCTTTAAGTATTGCTACAGGCAAGTATTTCCCATCCAATTCATTTTTCATTGCATTAGCAAAAAATATCGAATTAAATGAATTTCCAAATATTATTATATTCTTTCTTGTCCCTCTAGCGCTTATATATATCGAATACAAATATTTGATGCAAAGCCGCTCCATAAACATTAACGACATCACTGCAAATCCCACAAAAATAAATGTTGAATAACCGAATAAAGGATGGGAGGCAATTAATGAAAATCCAAAATTTAAAATAAAAAGAATCAGGGTTGAAGAAGCAGTTAGTATGAATACTCTATAGAGGTCTTCTACAATTGACAGCCTTATTATGTAGGTATAGTTCTTAGTTACATATTCTAAAATAAGATAGACGCCCATAACTAACAGCCATTTCTCTGATTGTAAGTTATCCGTTGCCGAATCTGGTAATGCATAAAGTTTTGTATAGAAAACGATTCCACAACTAAAAAATATAATCATGCAATCAATTGCTAATATCACCCACCGAGGCATAGCTACCGTTTTCATGAAGCCCAGTAGCTTGTTCTCAAATAGAATTTTCAATATCTTCCCCATTATATATACCTAAAATTAGCTCAAATAAACGTGAATATGACTACTGGATTATCTCATCCGATGACAAAGATATAACAAGAAAATGAGAATTGTTACTATTTTTTTAATTATTGTAACAATAAATATCAATTGTGAATTTTATTATCTCATATTGTAATAAACCTTCTTTTTGCCATTTTCGTTTAATGTGGATAAAGAATCGATGTTATGAGTGAATTAGTAATAATCGCCCTTGGTTTCATTTTTGGAGTTTTAATTAGTTTCTCCAGTTTGAATAAATTCAATACGATAGCAGGACTTTCGATATTAAAAAATTTCAAAGTCGCAAAAACAATAATGCTGACACTTGGCATAGGAGGTGTCCTGCTAATGATGGAAATGATGTCTGGCGACGCTGCATTTCATGTAAAACCATTTTTCACCATTGGTACAGCTCTTGGAGGTATTATATTTGGGATTGGAATGTCAATCCTCGGATATTGCCCAGGCACTCTTCCCATATCATTGGGGCAAGGTTCTGTTGATGCTTTAATTGGAATCGTTGGAGGTTTCATTGGAGGAATTCTATTCACCATTTCCTATCCATCTATTCTAAACATTATGGGTACTGACATTGGAAACATCTCACTATTTACATTAATGGGGGCTAAATTTTCTTTTTCCTATGTTATAGTGGTTTTAATCATATCACTTCTTCTCATAGTTGGAGCTTTATGGCTTAATCATATTGATTCCAATAATGGGCTCTACGGAAATCGCTGGATCCTCACTGGTATTGGATTGGCTCTTCTTAATATTGCACTGTTCTTTATTGGATGGCAAGAACAGCCTATGGGTGCATCCAGTTCTTATCCATATATTGGAGATAACATTACCTATCTCACTTCCTCTTCTTATTACGGCACAATCTCGAAAGCTGGGAATTGGGAAATGTGGTTCTTAATTGGGGCATTTTTAGCAGGAATTTTTTCCACACTTTTTAAAAGAAATTTTCGGTTACAGATGACTCATTCCCTTTGGCGCAAATATCGTGGCAATTCATATAAAAATCGTGCATGGTGGGCCTTCATCGGTGGAGTGCTCCTAATATTTGGAGCTCGCATGGCAGGAGGATGCACCAGCGGCCATATAATTAGTGGGGGAATGCAATTTGCTGTAAGCTCTTATATATTCGCCATTTTCACATTTATAGGGTTTCTCTCTACCGGATATTATTTCTATATTCGATATGCCCAGAAGCATTCTACAAAAAATAGAAATACCACAATAAAATAAATCATTGCGGCATTTCCAATATATGTTATAATTTTCCCACTTCACTTGGCGAATATCCATATCGTCTTTTAAAAGCTTGAGAAAAATGAGATCTATTCTTAAATCCTACTATTGAACTAACATCTTTGCTCAAAAGTCCCTCATCTCTAAGCATTTTCTTTGCCAATTCCAATCTATGGTCTATAATCCACCTCTCAGGAGATTGGTCACTTAATTTTGCAAAATCTCGCTTAAAAGTAGCTAAACTACGCCCAGTATATGTGGCAAATTCTTCCAGCGACATATCTTCCGTGAAGTTATTCTCCATAAAATCAAGCAAGTCTATTTTCCATGCTTCGTTGAAATCAAATAGTATAGGATAAAATCGTTTATCTATATTTAGCAAAATAAATATTGCTTCATGAGCTTTTAATTTCAGCCACTCTTCCGAAGGTTCCTCCCCGCTATCTACAAAGGGTAGGAATGAGTCAAAGAAACTTTTTAATGGCACTGCTTTCGGAAGCATATACGCCACTTGGTTAACAGCCTTTAGGTTGCGCGGCAAATTCTCAGAATCCGATATCTTACCATAATATTCTTTCAATTCTCTTCTTGGCAGAGTAAAACTAAGACCTCGATAAGGCTCTCCTCCCATTGGCACTTTGGTCACATTCACTGCACAATCGCGTCTTAAAAAGACAAAATTGCCCGGCATAATCTCATCAGTATGTTCTTTACCCTCTATTACTAATTTACCTGAACGCACATAAATTATAGCGTGAGTAGGAATTCTGTGCTCCCAATGTAAATCATGTGGAAAGCAACAGCTATAAAGTATATTATTGTAATTGACAAGATGTTCTATCATATGCCTATATCCAATTCAATGATTTTCCTTATACGTTTTCCCTTTTAATATACATGGAGCTATAATGTCACCAGTGCGAAGATAGTGATAAGTTGGAAATTCAAAAAGCACAGGTTTCAATCGATTATAATCAATCTTCCCTTTTTCGTTTAAAACAGAATCATCGGCATAAGTTCCTCCTATTCTGCAAATGAAATTTTCAAAACCATTGCACTCATATATATCCTCCACTTCACATTCCATTGACAATGGCGACTCATCTACCATTGGCATCCCATTTTCGCCAAGAGTATATTTAAATAATTCACTCTTATCTGTTTTCCTCCCTGAAACAATACCGCAATAATCTGCTTTGGGAAGGAATTCTTCGGTTACTATATTGACTGACAATGCTCCCTTCTCCTTTATACCACCATTTATATAATGCGATGAGTGAAGGCTTATCATCAGCCGGTCATGAGCCACAATCCCAATATGGGCTACTAGGGTCCAAGTCACTTTTCCATCTACGATTCCACCTACCACTATCGTCGGTGTAGGATATAATGCCATTACACTCCCAATATTATTTTTCATCAGGCTCTACCTATATTACAACTTATTATAATCTTTGTCACTAACCCTCTCTAACCACTCATTACTTGTCTCATCGCCTGGCACCTCTACAGCTAAATGAGCGAACCAGCTGTCTGATGCAGCTCCATGCCAATGCTTTACTCCTACCGGTATATTCACCACATCTCCTGGTTGCAACTTCTGCGCTGGCTTGCCCCACTCTTGATACCACCCATTTCCTGCTATACATATCAGCATTTGACCTCCCCCGTTTTTAGCATGATGCACATGCCAGTTATTACGACAGCTGGGTTCAAATGTCACATTGAATATTTTCACTTGGTCCATCGACAAAGGAGCCAAATAGCTTGCCCCTGTAAAGTATTGGGAAAATCCATCATTAGGATTTCCTATAGGAAAGATCATTTCTTGTTCGAATGCCGTTTTAGCGTCTGTTTTTGCAGTCTCTTTAATCCACACTTCTTTAGCCAATCTAAATGCAGCCCACACTTTTGGCCACCCGGCATAAAATCCTATTTGAGTTAGCACCTCGGCTATTTCTGTTTGGCTCACGCCATTCTTTTTTGCCGATTCTAAGTGATATTTCAAAGAAGAATCCGTCATTCCCATACTCACTAAGGCCGTTACGGTAATCATACTTCTGTCGTGTAAACTCAGTTTATCAGTCCTGCTCCACACTTCACCAAAAAGCACATCATCATTTAATTGGGCAAACTTAGGAGCAAATTCTCCTAGTTGGTCCCTTCCCGCCGTTTGCTTAACAATCGTTTGTGACTTTGCCATATTTATTGAAATTAGAATTATTATTACACTTAAAATTTTCTTTGCAAATATAGAATCATTTTTTGGAGCTTATGTTATTCTAAAGCTCATTATATGTTATCTAAAAGCTCATATACCAAATAAAGTCTTTAAACCAAATTCATATATAATTTGATATTTGATTTATTTGGTATCTTTGCATCGATATGAAATTCCATCATTTTTCATCAGATATTAGCGGAATAGAGCTCCCCACACAATTCACCTTTCCGTTCCACTATATTCCTCATCAGCTCAGCAAAATAGCTGCTAATGAGGTAGAAAAATATCTTCAATCCAGAAATGATTGGAATGATGAACTGAATAAGGGAAAAATGTTTGGAGTTCTTATAGTTAGAGATCCGGTCGGCGAAATTGGCTATCTTGCAGCCTTCTCCGGTAATCTGGCGCACTCAAACAATCATGAGTTCTTCGTTCCTCCAGTCTACGACCTTCTCAATCCCGAGGGACAATTCCGCATAGGCGAAGCCGAAATCTCTGAAATCAACCATAAGATTAATGTTCTTGAAAATAGCCCAGAATTAATATCTGCAGTTGCTAATCTCTCCAGCATCAACCATGATTCTGCAGAAGCAATTGAATCATATCGCGTTTTCATGGCAAATTCAAAGATCAAAAGAGACACAGCTCGCAGTAATGACGCAGATGAAGCAACTTTGATTGCTGAAAGTCAGTTCCAAAAAGCAGAATTTAAACGATTAAAAGAATCTTGGGCTCAGAAAACAACTTTAGCCAAAAACTACGTTGATACTCTAAAAACCTCTATCTATAATCTAAAATTGGAGCGCAAGGCCAAAAGTGCAGCTCTGCAGAATTGGATTTTCCAACAATTTAAAATGCATAATGCACTCGGAGAAGTTGAAACCCTATCCCACATCTTTGCTACAACTCCACAAGGTACACCACCTGCAGGCTCGGGAGAATGTGCAGCCCCCAAGTTATTGCAGTATGCCTTCCTTAACAATCTCTCACCAATTGCTATGGCTGAATTTTGGTGGGGAGAATCACCCACTGATGTTATTCGTCACCATGGGCATTTCTATGGAGCATGCAAAAATAAATGCGAACCGATTCTAAATTTCATGCTTAAAGGACTTGATGTTGAGCCAAACGAACTTGAATCAGCCTCTAAAGCTAAACTAGATATTATCTATCAAGACCCTTGGATTCTTATTGTAAACAAACCCGCTTGGATGCTTTCGGTGCCAGGTAAGGTAAGCACCGATTCTGTTTTAGAAAGAGTGAAGGCTATATGTCCGCAAGCCGATGGCCCTATTATTGTACACCGCCTAGATATGGCTACTTCAGGTCTCATTATAATTGCATTAAACAAAGATGTTCACAAGTGCCTCCAATCTATGTTTAAAAGCCGCAAAATCAATAAAAGATATGTTGCTCTACTTGAGGGCATCGTTAAATCCGATGAAGGGACCATAAATCTTCCTCTGTGCATGCATCCCGATGACCGGCCTCGCCAAACGGTAAGCCTAAAATATGGGAAACTGGCCATCACCGAGTATCATGTAACAAGCAGAAATAACGGTATTACCCGCATAATATTTCATCCACTCACTGGACGCACTCACCAACTCCGCGTTCATGCCGCTCATCACAATGGGCTTAACGCTCCCATCGTTGGCGATCGACTTTATGGTCATTACGCCACGCGAATGTATCTGCATGCTGAGGCTCTCGAATTCGAGCACCCTGTCACACATCAAATCATCAAGGTCGAAGCAGAAGCTTCTTTCTAATTATTGGATTTTATTGGCAATGCAGTGGAATATTTCACAGTTGCCATTACGAAATTACTCTGTATGCTTCCCACACTTGGTATCTGCCCTAAGGTATCAAGTACAAAATTCTGATAATGTTTCATACTGTTAACATATATCTTCAGCATATAGTCAAAGTCCCCGGATATATTATAACACTCAGTCACCTCCTCTATATTCTGAATTGCAGTCATAAACTCATGTCCTAGTCCGCAGTTATGCTGCTTCAATTTCACATTGCAAAATATACACAATCCATTTTCTAACTTGTCGGCATCGAGAAGGGCCACATAACCACGTATGTAACCCTCTTTTTCGAGACGACGGACGCGTTCAAACACTGGTGTGGATGACAAGTGCACCTTAGCCGCAAGCTCCTTGGTAGTGAGATGCGAATCTGTTTGAAGTATCTTCAAGATCTTTATATCGGTCTCATCAAGTGCGTCCATATTGTTTTATTCTGCATAATCCCTCTTTTTCTGAGGGAAACATATTGTTTTTTCTTTTAGGTGGCGTAAATATAGTTATATTTTCTTTAATTACCAAGCTATAGTAGTTATTATTTCTAATAAGTATAATTTTGTCAGTAGAAATTAATACTTATTAGATATGGCAAACAACAAACTTCACTTCGAAACTCTTCAACTTCATGTTGGACAAGAGAATCCTGACTCTGCCACCGATGCTAGAGCAGTTCCTATTTACCAAACTACTTCCTACGTATTCCACAATTCGCAACACGCTTCCGACCGCTTTGGTCTTAGAGATGCTGGAAACATATATGGAAGACTCACAAATCCCACACAAGGAGTTTTCGAAAGCCGCATTGCCGCTTTGGAAGGCGGTGTTGCTGGGCTGGCTGTAGCCAGTGGAGCTGCAGCAGTAACTTACTCTATTCAAAACATCACCTCTGCAGGCGACCACATTGTAGCAGCTAACAATATCTACGGAGGTAGCTACAATCTTTTATCTCACAGCTTAAAATCTTTTGGCATTAGTACCACTTTCGTGGATCCATCTAAAATCAGCAACTTCTCTGATGCTCTACAATCTAACACTAAAGCAATATATATTGAAACTTTTGGAAACCCTAATTCTAGTCTTATCGATATCGAAGCTGTGGCAAAAATCGCTCATGCTCACAAAATTCCTCTAATTGTTGACAACACTTTCGGAACCCCTTATCTTATTCGTCCAATAGAACATGGTGCCGACATAGTTGTGCACTCTGCAACTAAATTTCTTGGCGGTCATGGCACATCTCTAGGCGGTGTTATTGTAGATGGAGGTAATTTCGATTGGAAGGCTAGCGGCAAATTTCCACAACTCTCCGCTCCCGACCCAAGCTATCACGGACTAGTATTTGCCGATGCTGTAGGTGCTGCAGCATATGTAACTCGAATTAGAGCGGTGATTCTTCGTGATACGGGTGCCACTATTAGCCCCTTCAACTCTTTTATTCTTTTGCAAGGAGTTGAGACTCTTTCCCTGCGTATTGAAAGGCACGTTGAGAATGCCCTTAAGGTGGTGAAATATCTTGCAAGCCATCCCAAAGTGCTTAAAGTAAATCATCCTTCATTAGAGTCACACCCTGACCACGCTCTTTATAACAGATATTTTCCTAACGGAGCTGGCTCTATATTCACATTTGAGATTGATGGAGATCAAGATGCAGCATTTAGATTCATTGATTCACTTAAGATCTTCTCGCTTCTTGCTAATGTTGCTGATGTAAAATCACTAGTAATACATCCCGCATCCACCACCCACTCTCAGCTCAGTCCAGAAGAGCTTATAGAACAAGGCATCAAGCCTAACACTATTCGTTTTAGTATTGGCATCGAGCACATCGACGATATTATCGCTGATATAGATCAAGCCTTCGAAGCTGTATAAATTTTTTATTTTACGCAAAATTCGCTCTATATGGGAATAGTTTGCTAATTTTATGCTGAATTAAATTTAACCGGCATGACAAAAAACAATCTATTCTCATTAAGAACGATATTTACTATTATCATTTCCTCTATCGCAATCACTAGCTTCGCTCAATCAGACACTCTCAGGCTTAAAGTCATGACTTACAACATACGTTTTGGTGAGCTTGCTTCAATGGAACAGATTGGCCAACATATTAAAGCCTTCAATCCAGATTTTGTGGCATTACAGGAAGTGGACATCCACATGTATCGCGATTTAACTCCTCATCAACATGGAGTTGATTTCATGACCGCATTGGCAAAAGAAACTGGAATGTTTCCTCTTTACGGAAAAGCAGTTGCGGCTCTTAAAGGCTATTTCGGCGTAGGGATACTATCAAAGTACCCATATATATCTGTAGAGAAATTAATGCTTCCAAATCCTAACAATGTTGAGCCTAGGGTTTTACTTTCTGGAACATTTGAAGTAGGAAACGATACTGTAATTTTTGCAACTACCCACCTTGATGTAACATCTGAGCAAAATCGTGTATTGCAGACACAATATATTTGTGATTATTTCAAGGATTGCAAATATCCAGTGCTTCTTGGTGGAGATTTTAATGCTAAGCCACAAACTGACGCATTGAAAAAGGTAATGAAGAAATCATGGCTTGAATTTACTAACGATGATTTCACATTTCCAACTAAAAATCCTAAAGCAAAATTAGATTATATATTTGCCAGACCCATGCTAGGATGGTCACTTATCCGCACACAGGCTATCCAGTCGCAACTTTCTGACCACTTACCGATAATAACTGAATTGCAATATATTCGAAATAAATAGCAATAGTAAAGGCTGTCAAGAAAAATTTCTGACAGCCTTTATTTTCATTAATTACTTATTTACAATATTCTTTATCCTTAGTTCAAATTCTTTAGAACCATTTTATACGCCTGAATAGCACAAATGCTATTGCAGATAAGAAAATTGAAAGAACTACTATAAATGAGAATGCATGAGCATAACCTGATATGTGAAGATCAACGTTCATACCAAACAAACTTGCAATAAGCGTTGGCACCATGAGAATAATTGAGATACTCGTCATGCGTTTCATTATAATATTCACATTGTTTGAGATAATTGATGCAAAAGCATCCATCGTTCCTGTAAGAATATCGGTATATACATTCACTGTGTTATATGCTTGGCGAAGCTCAATCACCACATCCTCCACAAGGTCGTTGTCCAAATATCCGCTATTTTGGAACACCGTCTTTAATCGCCCTATCGTTGACTCATTTCCTCTAATAGCAGTATTGAAATATACTAAAGTCTTTTGGAATTTCATCAATCTTAATAAGTCTTCATTACGTATACTCTGTTCTAAGGCTTTTTCTGCCGTAGAGATTTCGATGTTTATCTGTTTCAAATATTTAAGGAACCAAACGGCCGACGAGTGTATTAGGCGCAATATCAAATCTGTCTTATTATGAATCACTATCTCTTTGCGTCTGGTATATCCAATAAAATCTGGGATAAGTTCTGTCTGTTGATAACATAAGGTTACAACAATGTCTCCATTGGTTATTACACCAACAGGAACCGTACCAAACGGGATGGAATTATCTTTTTGCTGTAATGGGATGCGTAAGACTGTTAGCATCCAGTTACCCTCCATTTCTATACGAGGGCGTTCATCGATATCGGCTATATCTGTTATAAAGGACTCTGGCACCTTTAGTTCATCTTCTAAAAACCGAAAATCATCGGAGTCGGGGCACTCAACATTAACCCAACAATTTGGGGCCCATTCTTTGCGCTCAACGAACCCAGTCTCACACTGGAGAAATTTTCTCATTGTAGCCTCCTTTCTTTAGCTTAAGGAATAGAGGCATCTCCGTACAATGACTGCAGGTGTCCCTATTCTGCGTTATACAATCAAATAATAATGTCGCGGAATTGAATCGTCCATATCTTTGTTTATGAATTGCCTGCAAAGGTAGAAAAATCATTTGGAATAACCTTATCTACTTTCACAAATTCGTGCCATTTTATATTTTTATTTACTACGTTTTATAATTTCATTCAACTCGTTCTTAGTGAATACTACTCTTGTCTCCTTGTTTGCAGCATCCTTATATTCATAGCAAACACCCCGGTTATTTTCTACCATAAGCTTAAAAAACAATATTTCCTGTCCGCCTGCAAAATTCTCCGAATTAAGCAAATCTGCCTTCATTATATTAGAATCCAGAGTATTAATATTAGTCATCTCATATTGATAAACACCATAGTCATCATCTATTTTAAAATGGACCAACGTCAACGAATCATTCACTTGATGAGGGCATACTTCATTTACTTCTTTTTCCAATATCTTTAACACAGAATCGCCATCCTCTTTATTCACCAGCACTTCTTCTGGCGCTTTTGGCACGATAGCTCCATCTTTGTTATGGTGTAACATATACAACCACACATTCACCAGTATTATCACGATCACAATAATCGCCACGATATTGGCTTTTTTGATTTTCCACATATTGTTTCAGATTTAAGTTATAATTCTAATAATGCAAAAAAGCCCTCGTTTGAGGGCTTTGAATATATATTTAAAACATCGTTATTTGTTTTTTTCTAATATGCCCTCTAGCTCGTCTTCGGTAAAATCCACTTTTAGCACTTTGCCCGCTTCATCCTTATATTCATAGCGGATTCCTTTTCCACTCTTTGCTACAAGACTAAAAAATTGCTTTTGCTGCTCGCTTCCTAGAATTGATGCCTGTATCAAGTTATTATTCAACGCTGTTGGATTTATAGAGTCCACACTCATTCCTTTTACACTATATTCATACACGGCAAAGTCGCCATCTACCACAAAGTGCTCCAAGGTAGTAGCTTCATCCACTTGCTGAGGACATTCCGCATCAATAGCACTAACTATCTTTTCCAATTCGGGATTATTGCTGGTATGTCCAAGAATCATATAGGTTACAAATATACCTATAATTGCACCCGCAATCACACCTAGTACTGTAAGTGCTATCTTGCTTTTATCGTTTTTATCCATTTCAATGAATTTATATTTCTGAAATTAGTAATTCCACGGGACAGTGATCCGAGCCCATCACTTGATTATGTATATTTGCCGAATCAATCTTTTCTGTCCATCTATTTGATACAAGGAAATAATCTATACGCCACCCCGTATTCTTATCACGAGCCTTAAATCTATATGACCACCAAGAGTATGCGCCCTCCAAATCTGGATGTAGATATCTGAAACTATCAGTAAACCCTGCTTCTAGAAGATCCGTAAATTTAGATCTTTCCTCGTCAGTAAATCCAGGATTCATTCTATTTGTCTTTGGATTCTTCAAGTCAATTTCCTTGTGCGCCACATTCATGTCCCCGCATATTATCACTGGCTTTATTGCGTCCAAGCGTAACAAGTATGCCCTGAAATCATCATCCCATTGCATCCTGTAATCAAGCCTTTTCAATCCATCTTGAGAATTGGGGGTATATACTGTCACAAGAAAGTAATCATTCATTTCTAGAGTAATCACTCGGCCCTCTTGATCATGGTCTTCTATCCCGAGCCCGTAAGTTACGTTTATCGGTGATTTGCGAGTAAAGATTGCAGTACCAGAATAGCCTTTCTTCTCAGCATAATTCCAATATCCCTCATAGCCTTCAAAAGACAAGTCTATCTGCCCCTCTTGAAGCTTTGTCTCCTGTAAGCAAAAGAAGTCTGCATCCAAATCCTTAAACACATCATTAAAGCCTTTTCCCACAACAGCTCTTAGGCCGTTTACATTCCAAGATATAAATTTCACCATTCTGATAAGTTCTTTATGTCAATGAATTGACAAAGATAAGAAAATTTGAAATTTATAATTTGTGAATATCCGTTTTTTGCCTACTTTTAAACCAAAATTATAAAACTTATATGAAAGGCAAAATTTTAATCACATTTGCAGCCCTTTTAACCGCACTTAATTGCTTTGGTTGGGGGCAAAAAGGTCATGACACCACAGCTTTTATTGCTGAGAATCATCTCACACAAAATGCTAAACAAAAGATAGAGGCTGCTCTTGGTGGCAAGTCTATAGTTTATTACGCTAATTGGCTCGACAATGCCAGCAATACTCCTCAATACGCTTATACTAAAACATGGCATTATAAGAATATTGATGCTGACCAAAGTTATGAGCAAGCTCCTATCAATCCATCTGGCGATGTTGTAACTGCTATTAAGGAGCAGATTAATAAATTATCCAATGGAAATCTTTCTCAAGAAGATGAAGCGCTTGCTATCAAAATTCTAGTGCATCTTATGGGTGATATTCATCAGCCTATGCACTTAGGACATCTTAGTGATCTTGGTGGTAATAGAATTGAGGTTAACTATTTCAATCGCCCCACTAAGTTACATTCTCTTTGGGACACTCCATTAGTTGAAAGCGCTCACAATTGGGGATATTCTGAATGGCAACAACAGATAGACCGCATGTCTTCTATGGACCAAGAACTTATAACTAGCGGCACTATCGACGAATGGGCTCGTGAAACCTACCTAATAACCCGCGATGTTTACAAAGACTCTCCTGCTGGAGCAAATCTTTCTTACGACTATATAAACAAATGGACGCCGACGATTGAGCTTCAGTTCGAGCGTGGAGGGCTTCGCTTAGCTTATATACTCAACAGTATTTTCGATAAAAAATAAACATACTATCAAATACGAAGAGAGGCCGCAATGCCTCTCTTTTTATTTTAGAACTCAAATGTCACACCTAGTGTCGGGACCATTGTAGAACTCTCTTGACTTATTTCTTTCAACCCGTAACGCTGCTTTTCAATCGGATCCGATGGGTTTAAAATCGCCCCATTGCTGATAGGGATATCCTGCCTCTTGAAACTACTCTTTGTTACATTTTGAATGTCTATATAGAATCCAAGCATATAGCGTTTTATATAGAATATTTTATCCACCCTTAAATCAAGTTGCGTATACGATGGATTTCTAAGAGTATTATAACGTGAATAATCGAAATATGGCTTTCCTGATGCATTCCAGGCTTCTACTAGCGAGGTCTTATCCAAATCGTATGGAGTATATGGAGCTCCACCTACCGACTTTAATTTTGCACCCACGCTCCAATTCTTTTTAAAATAATAAGTTCCCGTAAGATTGAATATATATTTGCTATCCCAAGCAGAATAAACTGATTCTCCCTTTGAGTTATCAAATTTACTTTTAAATAGTGTGAATGACGTCGATACATTCAATTTCCTCATTATTATCCATCGTCCCAAAAATTCAAGGCCATAACTTTGTCCTTTTGATGTAGATGTAAGCAACTCATTTCCTATCACTCCATAATCATCTCCTTTACACATCAAAGGAATTCCATCTGCCACTGATTGCGGCATATTGCCGTATCGTTTGTAAAATCCTTCAATAGAAAGCTCTATCGTATTCTTATAGGTATAATTGAATCCTCCTGATAGTTGGTCGGCTCTCATATACTTTAAATTTTTATTCACATAATCACCTGCATTATTTTTATATCCCAATGCTGTTAATGGCGCTAGTTGATAGTATCGGCTCACGTTTGTTCCAATATTAAGACCGCCCGCCAAACGATAAGAAAGTGAAAGTCTTGGAGAAACGTGATTCCACATCTTTTCTGTTACAGATGAATATGAGGATGCGTCAGCTCTTAACCCTAACGATGCCTTGAACCGCTCATTAACTGATTGGTAATTTAAAGTGCCAAATATCCCCCATTTCACGAATCCAAGATTAGTCTTATAGTTGGTTGCAGAAGCTCCTATATTTGTAAACATGGCTTGATATGTTGTATTATCATACTGCTCATATTCAAGATTCGCACCCAGATTCATTTTCCAATTACCCATCAAGGTCAAATTCTCGAAACGTAATTTTGTTCCCTGTTCTATTGAACGATACCTCAAAGTCAGTAAATCTGGATTGCTATCATCATTGTTTCGATATTTTGTATTTCGGTTATTTAGATAGTTATGGCTGAGCACTAATGTCTGTGTATTTTTCCCTCCATAATGCTTATATACTGCCCCTAATGTAAATGTTTCTTGTTTTATAACTGGCAGATAGCCCAATACATATTCGGCATTCTCCGACGTAGCTTTATCGTTGAGTTCCATGTCATCTATGCCACCAAGCCCTATTATTGTTAATTCTCGTGTTGGCGAAAACTTTGTTTTAATCTTAAATTGGGCGTCATTGTAGGTCGGCAAAAATGGTAGCCCTATCATTTTAAACAATAACTGCAGATATGATCTGCGCACCGACACCACATATGTCGTATTCTTACTTAAAGGGCCATTTGATGCAAGTGAGAATTCTGATGCACCTAGAGTTGCCTTTAGCGAATATTGCTCTGGATTTCCGTCTTGCAATTTAAAACTTAGTACTGAGCTTAAAGCATCCCCACTATTCGACGGTAAAGCGCCAGTGAAAAAGTTTACTTCTCGGACCAAGTCTGCATTGATTATGCTGACTGGGCCTCCCGACGCTCCCTGCGTACTAAAATGATTGATGTTTGGTATTTCCACACCGTCTAGGAAAAAACTATTTTCTGAGGGACCTCCTCCTCGCACCACTAGGTCGTTACGATAGCCCACTGGCGAAAATGACACTCCAGGATAGGATTGAACTATACGTGATATATCTCTATTGGCTCCGGGACTTTTTTCTATTTCTTGACGGCCTATCACATGCATACTGACTGGGCTATCTACTGAACGTCGGAAGGTTGATGGATATACTTTCACTTCTGCCAACTCATTACCGTTTGCTTCTAGCTCCACGGTTATATTTACATTCTTAACCGTGATTATATACTGCGGTGTGATTTCCGTCTTATACCCCACATACGACACTTGCAATGTGTAATCACCCGGCACGAGGTTATCCAGGGAAAACTTCCCTATCGAATCGGTCTGCGTCCCGTAGGAAGTCCCAATTACAGCTACGTTAGCATAGGATATTGGTTCACGAGTTCCTTTGTCCACCACCAGTCCATGAATGGAATGCTTACTTTGCGACATTACGCTTAGCGAACTCGTTAGTATTAGGATTAATGTAAATAAAAATATACGCACTGTCTGAAGGGATTAAATTAATAGCTTAAGATTCCAACACTATGTTTTTGCAAATATATGATTTCTTAAAAACAAATAATTACTTAATTGTCACTATTCTAATAACAAATTAAGGGTATTATTTTACGTTGCTACAAAACATTTTTATTCCATACCCAATTCCAATCATATTTTTTTAAAAATTATCTGCTATATATTTGCATAATAAAATATTGTTCGTAAATTTGCGAACATCAATATAATATTATGGCAACGAACAAAGAATATAACAGCAATCAAGAAAAATTGGCAAGATTTGCCAAAGCTCTTGGTCATCCCGCAAGAATAGCCATCATGCAATTCTTGGCTTCGCAACACAACTGCTACTTCGGGGATATTCACGAAGAATTGCCTATCGCTAAAGCCACCGTTTCTCAACATCTAAAAGAGCTAAAAGACGCTGGCCTTATCCAAGGCGAAGTTGAGGCTCCTAAAGTAAAATATTGCATTAATGAAGAAAATTGGAATCTAGCAAAATCTCTTTTTGCTGAATTCTTTGGGCAATGTATTTGCAAATCTAAAAAATGCTGTGATTAATACAGCTTTTTTTTAAATATAATGTTCGTTATTTGGCGAACTACGTTTAACTATTAATTTAAAAAATATATAACTATGGAAATTAAAGTATTGGGAACTGGATGTGCCACCTGCAAAGCTCTTTACTCTCTAGTTGAAAAAACCGTAAAAGAGCTCGGCATTGATGCCTCTATTGTAAAAGAAGAGGACATGATGAATATTCTGGAATATAATGTCATGACTCTTCCTGCTCTTGTCATCAATGATAATGTAGTGGCTAAAGGAAAAATAACACCTAACGATCTTACTGAAATACTAAAAAAATACTGTTAATCATATGAAACGCTTTCTTTCATTTTTGCTTATCTGCATAAGCTTCTTGGTAATGACTGCTCAACCTAAGAACAATTCTTATGTCGAAGTACTATATTTTCATGGCAAGCAGAGATGTGTTACATGCATAGCAATAGAAAAATACACTAAAAAAGTTATCAGCTCAGACTTTGCTAAACTCGTTAAAAGCGGAAAAGTTAGATACAAAGAAGTTGACATCTCTACTCCTGCCGGAGAGAAGCTTGCCGATAAATATCATGTTAGTTGGTCGTCATTATATGTCAATGGTTGGAAAAATGGCAAAGAAAAAAGGACTGACCTCACCCGTTATGCTTTCGAAAATGCAAGAACTAATACTCCCGCTTTCAAACAGGAGCTTAAAAAGACTATTAACGCAAATCTAAAATAAAACTTATCAGCTTTTATGGAATTCCTTCAGAACTTGCTTAATAACAGTGAGATCCCTATTCTCACGGCCTTCTTGCTCGGATTACTCACTGCAATAAGCCCTTGCCCATTAGCAACAAACATCACTGCAATTGGATTTATAAGCAAAGACATCGACAACAAAAATAAGATTTTCCGCAATGGAGTCCTTTACACGCTCGGAAGAATTATCGCTTACACTCTATTAGGAGCAATCTTGATTTGGATTCTTAGAAGTGGAGCTGATATGTTCTCTATTCAGAAAGAGGTAAGCATTTGGGGCGAACGTTTATTAGCTCCAGTATTACTTATTATCGGATTATTTATGCTGTTCGGAGATAAACTCCCTCTACCAAAGTTCGGGTTCTCATCATCAGGGAAAAGCGAGAATCTGAAAGGCAGCTGGGGAAGCTTACTTTTAGGTATATTATTTGCTTTGTCGTTCTGTCCCACTAGTGGATTGTTTTTCTTCGGAATGTTAATTCCAATGTCGGCAGTTGAGACTGCTGGATATTTATATCCTATCGTTTTTGCACTTGCCACAGGACTTCCAGTAGTTATCGTGGCTTGGATTCTTGCCTACAGCATATCTGGTATTGGCAAGTTCTATAATCACATTCAAAGTTTCCAGAAATGGTTTAGCCACATTGTTGGAGTGATTTTCATTCTCGTGGCAATTTATTATATCTTAATATATTTTTCTTTGATATGAAGATTCTTATTCTTTGCACCGGAAATAGCTGTCGCAGCCAAATGGCGCATGGCTTTCTACAATCTTTCGACAGTAAGCTAGATGTATTTTCTGCTGGCACATCTCCGGTTGAAAAAGTTAATCCTCTTGCTGTTCAAGTTATGAATGAGGCAGGAATAGACATAAGCCGCCATCGTCCTATACATGTAAATGAATTTCTTAACAGCCATTGGGACTATGTCATCACAGTGTGCTCTGGAGCCTATGCTTCGTGCCCTCAATTCGCAGGAAGTGTTACCAAGCGCCTTCACATAGGATTTGATGACCCGGCCGCTGCCAAGGGATCAAATGAAGAAGTAATATCGGAATTTCGCCGAATTCGGGATGAGATTAAAAATGGATTCGCAAAATTCTACATTACTGAAATTCTAGGCCGCGAGTTCCCAAAGTGTGCTTGTAATGAATAACTAATAAAACCACAAACAGAATGATACAGAATTTCGCCGATTGGCTAGTATATACGGTTTTTGGATTAAGTGCAGATACTGCTCTTGGCACTTCAATCAATTTCTTTTTTTATGACACAATTAAGATTCTTCTCTTATTGTTTATCATTAGTGCTATAATGGGAGTCATTAATGCGTATTTCCCTATTGATAGGCTACGCAGATATCTCACTACTCACAACCTTTATGGACTTCAATATTTCTTTGCTTCATTCTTCGGAGCCATTACTCCCTTTTGCAGTTGTTCGTCAATACCGTTATTCATCGGCTTCGTAAAAGGAGGAATTCCATTAGGAGTTACCTTTGCATTCCTCATCACTTCACCATTGGTCAATGAAGTCGCTGTAGCCATGTTTATTGGCGTTTTTGGTATCAAAATCACCGCAATCTATGTCGCAAGCGGTATCATACTCGGAATGGTCGGTGGATTCATCCTTGGTAAAATGAAACTCGAACCCTATCTCAGCGAATGGGTACGCAAAATTCAGAGCAACTCAAATAAAGACTCTGAAACTTGGGAGCACGAACACACACCTTTCATGAAGCGTGTTCCATCCATACTCCGCGAAGCTTGGGGTATAGTTAGCGGAGTGCTAATTTACGTTGTAATTGGTATTGGAATAGGTGCATTCATGCACGGGTACGTACCTGAAGGATTTTTCGAGCAATACATGTCGAAAGACAACTGGCTCGCAGTCCCTATCTCCGTACTCTTTGCTGTACCTGTTTATGCTAATGCTGCTGGGATAGTGCCAATTATTCAAGTATTCGTTGCAAAAGGTATTCCTATTGGCACGGCTCTAGCCTTTATGATGGGAGTTGTTGGATTATCCCTACCGGAAGCCACACTCTTAAAGAAAGTCATGACGTGGAAATTAATAGGTATATTTTTCGGTACAATAACCCTATTCATCATAGTGTTAGGATATCTATTCAATATAATCCTCTAAAAGCAAAGGTGCACATTCATTTGTGCACCAGCTTTTCTATAAGCGTAGTCTCGATAAGGACTACCTATTGACTAAACCGGATAATAAATGTCCGGACTCCCACCATCGAGAATAATAGTCCTCTGAAGGACACCGCACTAGCACTCCTCTTATACGGGCAAAAAAAGTGAGATTCTTTTCAGAATCTCACTCTGTGCGCATGAAGGGACTCGAACCCCCACGGCTTACACCACTAGATCCTAAGTCTAGCGCGGCTACCAATTACGCCACATGCGCAAAAGCAGTGCAAAGGTAAGAAGAATTTTTAAATATCCAAATATTTGAACCGTTTTTTGGCCACAAAACCTCAATAAAAACAAAGCAGGATGCCTATCCAATAAGCATCCTGCTATTTATTATAGTAATTTTTATTATTTCCCTTCTTCAGCCACTAGTCGGCAAATTTCAACAACTGTATCAGTTGCCTTTTCCATCGACTTGATTGGGACAAATTCAAAACGACCATGGAAATTCAATCCTCCAGCAAAAATATTTGGGCAAGGAAGACCCTTGAATGAAAGTTGAGCACCATCTGTTCCACCACGTATTGGTTGGACTTTAGGTACTATTCCCACATTCTCCATAGCTTGCTTAGCCACATCTATGATATGCATCACAGGCTCAATCTTCTCACGCATATTATAATACTGATCCTTAATCTCTAGCGATGCACAATCAGGGAATTCATTATTCACCTTGCGAGCCAAATGTTTCAGTTCCTTCTTACGGCGTTCGAAACGATCACGGTCATGATCACGGATAATGTAAGTCATAACAGTTTTTTCCACATCGCCTTCAATTCCTATCAAATGATAGAATCCTTCATAATCCTCAGTATGCTCTGGGGTCTCCCAGCGAGGAAGCATTATTGCAAATTGATTAGCTACGCGTATAGAGTTTATCATCTTATGCTTTGCATATCCAGGATGAACATTGCGACCTTTGAAAGTCACCTTTGCCACTGCTGCATTGAAATTTTCAAATTCAAGCTCTCCAATAGCTCCACCGTCCATCGTATAAGCCCAATCTGCACCAAATAACTCAACATCAAATTTATGCGCACCTTGGCCAATCTCCTCATCAGGGTTGAAAGCAATACGTATATCACCATGTTTGATCTCTGGGTGCTTCATCAAATAATCTACGGCTGTGATAATTTCGGCAACGCCTGCCTTATCATCAGCCCCAAGAAGTGTATTACCATCAGTAACGATAATATCATATCCCTCGTAATCCTTCAATTCAGGGAATTGAGCTGGAGAAAGCACCACTTTATTCTCAGCATTAAGAATAATATCTCCACCGTCATATTTTTCAACAATACGTGGCGTTACGTGGCGTCCAGTCATATCTGGAGATGTATCCAAGTGGGCGATAAATCCTATTGTAGGCACAGCCTTGTCAGTATTTCCAGGAAGCGTTGCCATCAAATAGCCATTATCATCAAGAGTTATATCCTTAAGCCCAAGTTCTTGAAGTTCTTTCTTAAGATGTTGGGCGAAAATCATCTGTCCAGGGGTGGAAGGTGTTAGGTTGGTAAGTTCGTCACTTTGTGTGTCAAACTTAACATATTGAAGGAAACGGTCAACTACATTCATTATTCTTCAATTGTTATGTAATGTATAATCGGTTAATAATCACGTTTTAGTTGCATACTTTTCTATCCAACAACGGCTTTTGATTTAAGTTTCATTGATGAATTCATGTAACTACAACAAAGATACGTATTTTATTTGTAATTTTGTAAATATAATAAGCTAGCATAAAATTATGGCAAAACGCAAATATTCTCGTAGAAATAGTCATTCCTCAGTTCAGAATCTCAAACGATGGTTCTACTCTCTCACATGGTTCGCAGTTGTCATTCTAATACTATTTTTTATAGGTAGATTCATCCTATCAGATAGAATGGCAAAAGCCGAAAACAAGCCTGACGTAAAGACCGATAATCTTGAAATGGTTATTATTCCAAAAGGAATGACAAACAAAACCCACACATACACTGGCTATACCACATATTTCAACAAAGATACCCACATTCCTAACTGCGTAACATACGAATTATCAAAGAGTGAGACCGAAGGCAACTTTCCTCGCTACAAAAACTTTGAAACTGACGAAAATATTGACGGAAGTGCCAACCCGTGGGATTACACCAATTCTGGCTACGACCGTGGGCACATGGCTCCAGCGGGCGACATGAAATGGGACAAAAATGCTATGCGCGAAACATTCTTCATGACCAACATTGCCCCACAGGTGCATTCTCTAAATGCTGGAGCTTGGAAAGGCCTCGAAGAAAAAATACGTGATTGGGCTCAACGCGACAACTCTTTGATTGTCATCACTGGTCCAATCATCTCCTCCAACCCACAGACTATTGGAGAGACAAAAGTTGTAATCCCAGATGCCTTTTTCAAAGTCATTCTTGCGCCTAAAGCATCTCCTATGAGAGCCATAGCATTCATATATGCCAATGAAAAAAGTAAAGCAGCAATCGACAAGCATTGTGTATCAGTTGACGAAGTAGAAAAAGCAACAGGACTCGATTTTTTCTCATCTCTTCCTGATGAAACTGAGAATAAAATAGAAGCAGAATGTAATCCACGTGCGTGGGAACAAAAACAATTCTAAAAGATGAATACTCATATCGAAGATACTATTTGCGCCATATCCACACCTCCTGGTGTGGGTGGAATAGCAGTAATTAGAGTTAGCGGACCCGACACATTCTCATGCGTTGCTCGCTGCTGGCAAGGAGCTCCTATCACTGAAATGAAGAGCCACACCGCTCATATAGGCCACATAATTGACCCAGCCGACAACTCAATACTCGATGAAGTGATGCTTGTCATTTTCAAAGGGCCACACTCTTTCACCGGTGAAGACGTAATCGAAATATCTTGCCATGGCTCCGTATGGATTCAACAGCAGATAGTCAACATACTCATTGCTTGTAGATGCCGGGCTGCATCCGGAGGAGAATTCACACGTCGCGCGTATAGCAACGGCCGATTAGACCTTTCACAGGCCGAAGCAATTGCCGACCTCATTGCCTCATCGTCAAAAGCATCCCACAGAATAGCACTCAACCAAATGCGAGGAGCGTTTAGTCGCAAACTAAGCACATTACGTGAAAAATTGCTTGATTTCGTATCTCTAATCGAACTCGAACTTGACTTCACCGAAGAAGATGTGGAGTTTGCAGATCGTTCTCGCCTTCTTGACCTAGCCGACGAAATCAAGGCCACAGTCGAAGGGCTCGCAGGCTCTTTTGCAGTGGGCAACGTAATCAAAAACGGACTCCCGGTAGCAATAGTAGGCGAAACAAACGCTGGCAAATCCACGCTACTCAACTATCTCCTTCAGGATGACAGAGCACTTGTGAGCGATATTCACGGAACCACTCGCGACGTTATCGAGGACACCATAACTCTCGGCGGCACATTATTCCGCTTTATCGACACCGCAGGTATCCGCGAAACGCACGACACCATCGAATCAATGGGTATTGAACGCACATTCAAGAAACTCGACGAAGCCCAACTAGTCCTTTGGGTAATTGATGGCAACACCCCTATTGAAAACCTTCGCACACTAAGTCAAAAGATACTCCGTCGCACAGCAAGCAAACAATTACTTGCAGTTGTGAATAAAGTAGATACAATCTCTCAAGTCCAACATGCCGAGATTCAATCTGCATTAAAAGAAATACTCCCTGCCGACGGTTCAGCCGATATGATATTCATTTCCGCAAAACAGCACATCGCCACAGATGCACTCACTGTCCAACTAATGAAATACGCAGCCATACCCGATAATGATGCCAACCAAGTAATAGTAACGAATGCACGCCACTACGAAGCACTGTTAAGAGCCGACGATGCCATCACTCGCGCCATAGAAGGGCTAAAAGCAGGAATCAGCGGCGACTTCGTATGCCAAGACATACGCGAATGTATGCACTACCTCGGCGAAATCACAGGAGAAATCACCACCGACCAAATCCTCGGCACCATATTCTCCCGCTTCTGCATTGGAAAGTGAAGTGGGTTTTTGAGGGGAAAACAAAGCACTAATAAAACACTAATAAAGCTAGTAAAATGCTGATAATCAACACTACTTGATTATCGGCTTGTTTCTTATTTTATCTTAAAGAATTTGGCGTTTTACCTTTTTGGGCGTAATTTTGTCACCAGTTTGTCACCAGACCCGGTTATCGGTGACAAAATAGGCCAATTTTTGTCACTGGTGACAAAACAGGCCATTTTAGATTATAAACTATTAAAAGTTTGCAACCATGAGTAGTGACAAAAACGTGCAAAAAAAAGAACCGGTGAAAATCCGTGAGAAGAAATTGGCCAATGGAAATGTCCATCTCTTCCTAGACATCTATTACAATGGAAAGCGTACACGCGAGTTCTTGAAGCTGTACCTTATTCCAGAGAAAAATCCTGCCGACAAGGAACAAAACCGACAGACATACAATTTGGCTGTTTCGATTCGTTCAAAGAGACAGTTGGAGCTTTCTAGAACTGAATATGACTTACCAAAGCCCTATGCAGAAGAAACCCCATTCCTATCATTCTATCGAAGCATGTGTGAAGAAAGACACAAAACTCCAGATTCAGATGGTAATTGGGGCAACTGGCATAGCTGTCTAAAATACCTTGAAATCTATGCTGATGAGAAAACAACATTCAAAGACATAAACAAAGAATGGGTTCTTGGATTCAAAGATTTCCTAAATACAGTAGAAAAGGATAGTCATAAAGTAACGCATAAAAAGGATAAGAGCGTATTTCAAGGTCTTTCGCAAAATTCAAAGCTCTCCTATTTCAATAAGTTAAGATGCTGTATTAACAAAGCCTTTGAAGATGGAGTTATTCAATTTAACCCAATGCGAGGCGTTGAAGGCTTCAAGCAAGAGGAAGTTGAACGTGTTTACCTGACAGTTGAAGAAATAAAAAATCTGACTGCCACTCCTTGTATGTATCCATGGCTTAAAAGAGCATTCCTATTCTCCTGCCTTACAGGTCTACGCAAAAGTGATATTGAAAAGCTACTGTGGTCAGAGGTTCAAGACTTCGATGGCTTCACTCGTATCGTATTCCGTCAGAAAAAGACTAAGGCTCAAGAGTACCTTGATATAAATGAACAAGCTGTTCAATATATGGGCGAACGAGGAAAACCAACCGACAGAGTGTTCAGTTCATTCAAATATAGTGCTTGGACTATTCTTGAATTGAAGAAGTGGGCATTCACTGCCGGTATTACAAAGAATATCACCTTCCATACAGGCCGTCATACATTCGCAACCATGATGTTGTCGCTTGGAGCAGACATCTACACTGTATCAAAACTTCTTGGTCATAAAGAGTTGGCCACTACTCAAATCTACGCCAAAGTGCTTGATAAGAGAAAACAAGATGCCGTATCACTCATTCCAAATTTAGGAGAAAAATAGTATGATACAGCACCGTGGACAAGCTGCTATATTACTAGCACGCATGAACAGAAGTTCAAAACAATTAAGATATTACGGTAATACGCAGATGGACTTGGTTCCATCTGCTATTGCAGAACTTATGCCTGATATGCTCAAATGGGCTAACGATGTTTATGAATACTGGCTTTCACATTCTGAGCCAATATTAGGGGCAGAAATTGAGAAGGTTGATGACCTCGATTTTCTTCAAAACTACCTTAATGAACAATCTGAAAAGCTAACTTCAAAGCATCAAATACTCCTTCATGAATACACTTCGCTTATGGGTGATATGAAAGACAGAGCTGATAGAGTCTTGAAACAGTCTATCGGTGGAAACCTTAATATTACAATGGGACTGAATGAGCTTGGTGCAGAAAAAGAAATGATCAACGCACAAGAAGCCGGCTACCTAGATTACAAATTCCAACCCATAGAAGGCATGTCGAGAGCCCAATTAAAGACATTGGCTTTTGCCATTGGAACTAGGATTAATATACCTCTTCGACGTAGATGGGTACTTTTTGAGGAACAATGGAATATAAAAATGCTGAATACCACTCAGATTCCAAACCCAAAGCTTGAGTCAATACAAGAAATGCTAGATTTTTATAGCGATGTAAACTTCACAGATTTATTTTGCCCATCCGAGGACATAAGATTTAAAACTCCGTTTAGTTCACGACGAATAAAAACAATGTTTTCGTCACTGATTAAAAAAGGATATGTGGACCCTGATACAACAGAACAACAGATGCTAGCTATATTTGGCAAAGAAGAATTCGACCAACCTATTAATTGGCTAAAAGATCTTCGCCAACTAGCATACTTTGTAGATACAGCTATCGCTCCTACCAACAAAGACTATTGGGCAGCTACCTCATGTTGCTTTGTCGTAAAAGGTGAAACGCCGAACAGAGGAAGTCTTAAATCTGCACTTGGTGCAGTAAAAGAAAAAGGAATATACGAAACGTATGCTCCTGAAATATTGAGTATTGCACAACACTTCAATAGACCAATGAGACAAAAATAGAATCTATCAAAACGATAGAATATATTAATTTTAAATTATTAACGTCATGAGAAAAAATCATTTCTCTATCTCTCTTTTTGCAAAGAGATTTGAAGGACCATCTTACGCATAAGACGGAACCTTATTGTGGAAAGGCAGGATTAAATAAGCTTTGCCACAAGGCAAGGGTCATCTACTTGGCCGAAGTAGTAAATCTGAAAAAGAATTACGTCAGGTTTGCTAAAGATTTCATTAACGTCCATTTCCATCATGATGCGGACGATGCACACAGTAAAAATCTTCATAATCTCAATATTGGGATGATTGAAGATTTACTGCTTAATAACCGGGCTCTAACGGAGTATTTCTTCAATCAGACAGACTTCAGTGATAAAAGCATTGAACAGATGATTGACATGATGAATGGTATGATTGCAATGCCACCATCCGTTCTATTGGCAGATAGCCATCTTGAAAACGGGTTCATTCTAGACCCACAAACCCCAATCCCTCCAGTTCTCAATTTTGAATGTCTATTCGACAACTATAAATTGGAGCTTATTGCCAGAATTGCAAACGAGGTTCATATCTTCACCGACGTTGTTATGCCACATGATATGAAAGATCTGTTTAATTGCATTCCACGCAAACCCCAAATTCTAATGGCCAGAGATATCAAACGCATGGCCTTCTTCTTTCACACCTTGCATCATTTCAAACATATCACCTACTCATGGCAGAAAGTCATTTCTGAACATGAGTTGATAGCCAGTCATAAAACCAAAAAGCCATTGAAACGAGGAAACATGTCAATGGGTGTATACGAATGCAGTTATCAAGAGCTAGAATCCATCGAAGCCAAGATTCTTGCATTGGTGGAACAAATACCAAGAATAAGAAAAAATAATAGGTAATCCAACAATTATAACGGCGCCACCTGAGAATGCGCTTGAGAATACACTTGAGATGAATCTGAGCATGGTGCTAGAAGAATAAGCTCCCTGTAATTTTGCCTCCCGTTAGCGGACAACTACCGCCGACGAGAGGCATTTTTATTGCCATAAACTATTAAAATTTATCATAATGAACAAAGACATTAGTACAGGAGCAATTCCAGAAAAATCGCACTTCAACAACAGCATTGAAGATGCATTACAGAAAAGAGTTGAGAAGATTGAGATGATACTATTTGAAGTCACAGCAATTCTTTCAGAGTTTGGTTCTATCAAGAAATTATTCAGAAAGATGGATAGTTTGGAGCGTAGACTAGGCCAAGGTAAAAAAGTGATGACTATGAAAGAAGCATCAGAGTTTACAGGCTTCTCAATGGCACAATTATATGTACTCACACGTACCAGAGCCATTCCACACAGCAAGCCCAATGGCAAAACCATCTTCTTCGACAAGAGCGAGCTTAATGATTGGTTGCTAAAGAACAAAATTGAGACTGTAATTGAGTTTATTGACGAGAAATGCTATTCGAAGAATGAGGGATTTTGATTTTTTCAGCACGATTGAACGATTAGAGGAACTGAAGGATATAGTAGCAAAGCTCGACGACTTAGAGCTACTCTACCAAAAGGTTCACTCCATGGAAATATTCCTTAATCGATTCAAAAAACTTGGTGATCTTATTATGCATCTTCAGAAGATAGAAAAGTCTACTTACATGCTAAAAGAATTTCTGCACATGGACGAAGCGGCCCAATATCTTGGCATTACAAAAGGCTGTTTGTATAAGATGACTGCAAGTAATCGTATCACCTGCTACAAACCTGGGGGTAAGCAAATTTTTATCCATCGCGACGATTTAAATAATTGGATTAAGTCAAACCGTATTATTTCAGATGAAGAAATGCGAAGAAAACAGCTAGAGTACGAAATCTTCAAAGGAGAATTGTCTGAACAAAAACGGAAGAAAGGAGCAAGTAAATAAATATGGACGCATTTAGCTTTTCAATGTCAGGATCCATGGATTTATCCGTTTTCCGAAAGATGCTGAGATTCATTCAGCTCAAGATAACTGATAAATATGAAGTTCCTCCTGAGATTATCAAAATAAAGGATACCACAATTGCAACTCTTGGAAACATCAGTGCATCAGTTGGAAAACCCAAAAGCAAAAAGACATTCAACGTTTCTGCAATTGTTGCATCTGCCCTAAGTGGTAAGGAAGTGCTTTACTACAAAGCGAACCTTCCAGTTGGCAAAGAAAAAATTCTATATGTCGATACAGAACAAAGTAAATGCCATTGTCATAAGGTTATGGCTCGTATTCTGAGACTTGCAGGATTACCTCTCGATAAAGAACCGGAGAACTTAAAGTTTCTTATGCTGAGAGAGTACACTCCTGACCAACGTAGACAGATTGTGTCATGTGCCATTGAAGAAGACAAACGTATTAGCTTGGTAATTATTGATGGTATTCGTGATTTACTTCGAGACATTAACAGTCCGGGAGAATCACAGGATGTTATGGGAGACCTAATGCGTTGGACTAGTCATTACAATGTTCATGTTCATACCGTGCTTCATCTTAACAAAGGCGATGATAACACTCGTGGTCATATTGGTACTGAGCTGAACAATAAGGCTGAAACCGTATTGCAGATTACCAAGAGCCAAAATGATAGCAACATCAGTGAAGTAAAAGCCATGCACATTAGAGACAAAGAGTTTGAACCATTTGCCTTCTGCATTAATAGCGAAGCGTTGCCAGAGATTGTAAGTGAATACTCCATCAACGTAGAGCGAAAATTGACAGTTGATACTATTCCTGAAGAACTGCATCGTCAAGCTCTTGAAGAAGTCTTTTTAAATGGAGACATTGCCAAGTATGAAGAACTGACAAGCAGGCTTCAAAGGTCTTATTCAAAAGTCAACTACAAACGTGGCAAAAATAAAATCAATGATTTACTGAAATACCTCTCAGGAAGAAATATCATTGAGAAAACAGCCGTCGGATACCATTACAATCCCGATTTTGACTCATTGCAAACGGACGAATAAACGACTTTACTTTAGTTTGTGTGTATATAATATAAGAGTAAATTGAATTTTAATTATGAATATAGTTCAAGCAAAACAGATACAGCTAGAAGATTTTCTGGCTAAATTAGGCTACCAGCCGACTAAAAAGGACAAGAATAGTCTTTGGTACTATTCACCATTCCGCAAGGAAAGTACGCCATCGTTTAATGTCAACATACACAAACGTGTATGGTATGACCATGGTTTGGGTAAAGGTGGCAATATTATTGACCTCGCCATGGAGCTATACCAGTCTGATGACATTCACTATATGCTAAAACAGATTGAGAAGTATGCGCCAGCTATACCCTCTCAGCGTTATCAAGTAGAATCATATCGTACAGACAGTCAACCCACATTCAACTGCGTAGAAGTTTTTCCATTAACAACTCCGCAATTATTGTCTTATCTCACATCTCGGGGCATAGACTATAAGATTGCTATGGAACAATGCAAAGAAATCCATTACCGATACAATATGAATCAATACTATGCAGTGGCCTTTGAGAATATCCAGGGAGGATATGAAATTCGCAATCCCTACTTTAAAGGATGTGTTTCACCAAAATCTATCTCTGTTATCATGGCCAATGATGAAATGCCATGTGATAGCTGCTGTGTATTTGAAGGTTTTGTTGACTATCTATCATATCTGACCCTTAAAAAGCAGATAACAGACTTCACGATGAACGAGAAAGAAACGGACTACATCATTCTCAACTCTGTATCGCAGATAAACAAGGCGCTTCCAATGCTTGAAAAGTACAAGCAGATAAACTGTTATCTAGACAATGACCAGTCAGGTATTGCAGCTACAGACTTAATCGCAGGCAGTTTTGCAGACCGGCAGGTAAACAATGTTTCACTCAGATACAATGATTATAATGATCTGAACGACTTTTTAATGAGAAAGCGCAAGGGATGATAATTTTATAGGTCTCTAGTAAAATGTGGTATAGAGCATTGCCGAATTAATACCGATATAATAAGTTTAGAGAACCAGCGTAATAAATGCGTTGGTTTTCTAAGTTTAATGCTTAGTTTATATAAATGGGGGTTGTTATATAAGAAAAATGGGATACTTTATAAACAAAAAGTATATCTACAAGCAACAAAATAAACTTTTATTTTTATACTCCAAATAAAAACAGTATCTTTGCAGTTGAATTATATATCAAATATATAAACTATGAGTATAACTACAGGAACTAAAATAAACCAATTACTGGCGACCGTTGACCATTCAGGCTTACTTTTCTCTGGATGGCTGAAGTCTCAGGGATATTCCGAACAGTTACAAAAGCGCTATCGGGATTCTAAATGGCTAACATCCTTGACAAGAGGCGTTATGTATAGGACCGGAAGCAAACTGTCGGCTTTTGCAGCGTTAGCTTCCTGCAATGTTCAAACAGGTACGAATCTGCGTATCGCAGCCCATTCTGCACTAGAGTTTGCAGGTTTCAATCATTATGTACCAATGGGCAAGCCTGTGTTGACTGTTGCATTGGCAGACCTCTGTAAACGTCCGGCATGGATGATAGATGACAAGTTTGATATGACATTCAGGACTTTTAATACAGATACTTTCAGCTCCATAGAAGTTAGTACAAAAAACACGGATAGTGGTAAACTGATAATATCATCTCCAGAATTAGCATTCTTGGAGTGTTTGCTATTGGCACCGAAATATTACGATTATGTAGATTTGTATTATATAATGGAACAATTAACAACGCTAAGAAGCGACATTGTTCAGCATCTTTTGGAGACCACCAATAATTATCGAGTAAAACGACTTTTTTTATATATGGCAGAAAAAGCAGGTCACTATTGGTTCGAAGAGATTTGTCTTGATAAGTTAGACTTAGGTTCTTCCAAGCTGCAACTGTCTTCAGACGGTACATATATATCAAAGTATAAAATAACAATACCCAAATCATTAAGTGATTATGAAGGATAAATACAAGAAGCAAGTGGCATTACTGATTAGGATCATGCCATCTGTCTACAAAATAAAAGAGTTTGCAGTGCACGGAGGCACAGCTATAAACCTATTTCACAAAAATATGCCTAGGTACTCCGTTGACATTGATATTACCTATACCCCTATTGAATCTCGTGAAATGAGCCTGAAAGCCATTAACTCAAAGCTTCTTGAAGTAAAACAAAGCATCGAGAAAAGTATTCCTGGTTGTAAGGTTGTGCATAAACCAAACGTGTGGAAACTGCTTTGTACTTATGAAGAAGCAATGGTAAAGATTGAAGTGAATGGTACAAAAAGGGGCATAATTGGTGATACTGTCGATATGCCTCTTTGCGAAAAGGCACGGGCTGAATTTAGTATGGGATGTAAGGCTCGCACAGTGTCTTTTAGCCAATTGTATGGAGGTAAAATCACCGCAGCTTTAAGCCGTCAGCATCCACGTGATTTGTTTGATTGCAAATACATGAATATTGATTCATTTAACTTGGTGAAAGATGGCTTTATGCTATGTCTATTAGGCAGTGATAAACCTTTGATAGAGTCTTTACAGCCAAACGATATAGACCAAACTGATGCTCTGGAAAATCAGTTTGCAGGAATGTCAGATATACCATTTGAATATACGGACTATTTATCTGCAAGAATTGCCTTGCTTGATATGGTCAATTCCAGTTTGACTGATACGGATAAAGAATTCCTTTTGTCCTTCGAAATGGGTGAACCGGATTGGGATAAATGTAGCGTAGGTGATTTATCGAAATATCCTTCGGTACAATGGAAGTTGCTCAATATTGATACACTTAAAAAGAGCAATATTAAGAAGTTCAATCAAGGGATTACTAAATTGAGAACATATTTAGGAAAATAACTACCTTACATTCAAGAAATCTTTTCCAATTTGACGGATAAGAAAAGTAATACAGACTTTGTAGCATTACGAAAGGCTCTTCCAACTGCGGAAGGGCCTTTTTCAATTATACAGAGTTTAGTTTCAGAGTTCAGTTTGACGATATAATTGAAATACCGTTAAAATCAGAGGGTTAAAAGAATACTTATTTCTTCTGGGGATAAATCTGCTGTTCCTTTGCAGACGAAATTCAAAACACAATCACAAAACAGACGAAATATGAGTCCATTTTTAATCTTTGCTTCCATACTTACAGCCATCTATATCATCTACTATGCAGCAAACATCACGCTAGATATGCGCAAGGAGAAAGACGCCCAGAATACTGACGAAGTAGAATCCTTTGATGTATCACAGATGAGTGCCGGTGAAGAACCTATTGAAGTCACAGAACATGGCGATGGTTTCACCCTCTCAAGGTTCAATGAACAACTACAAAACATAACAGCGTTGCCCAATCAGAAAACCAACCCAAAGGAATCTGAGGTAACAGAACAAGCTGAAACGATACGGAAAGATAATCCAGATACTTCCAATGAAGTAACGGATGACGATAATAACATGAGGCTTACCTTCTTCGATAATATGAATGAAATCAGTCCTGAATACTCAGTTCAGCTAGAGAGACAGGAATTTAAGAATGCCCTGCTTTCAAAAGGTGCTCTTCGAAATCTCATTAAAGTAAAAGAGAAGCGCAATGAGGTATAAGAACAGCTTGCGTTTGCTCTCCCTAGGATTTCTTGCGACCTGTGTGCAGAAAAGCTATGCAAAGTGTGGTAATGTTGATTACAGTTGGGGGGCTGATGCCCTTGCAAATGCCCACGATTATATAGTGACAATGATGCTCTACGTTCTGTTTTTACGTTTTGGAGTGATTTAAGAACATACAAAACTGGATATTCAGACACTCGCAATACCTTATAAATAAAGCAATTGTGAACGATATTCAATATTTAAACTTACTTAATGAGATTGCAATTAAATCGAAATTCGTGGGAACAATTATGGGCACAATTATAAATTTGGAGTAGAAAAATGTGCCCAACACATGAATTTGTCGAACAATCATTAATCAGAAGAAATATGAATACAAAGATTTTTCTACGTAAAACAAAGAACAACCAGACTGATTCTTCAGAGCAGACCATCTGCATCAGAGTGAGAGATGGCAAGCTCGATTTAAGAGCAGTAACCCCATTGAGTATGCCAGCTCAATATTGGGATTCCAAGGTTTTAGGCTATTCAGCAAAGACACCGACTGAATTGATAACACCAAAAGCAAGGAAGGAGTTCAACAAGCAGCTTCTACGTTTAGTTGAGTTTGTGAATGACCGCTGTTCTGATGATAGAGACAGAACCAGCTTGAAAGAAATCATTACCGACTTTTTCAAGAATGGAGAGGAAACCCAGAGCAAACAAATTGAGGAAGAGCAAAAAGAAGAGCCACCACATCCTGAATTGTTGGTTGTAGATACTTCTAACCTCACTTTTGTACAGGCTGTAACTCTTTATCTTGACAGGGATGTCAGCAATCGTCATAAAGCTGTGACAAATGGAATAGCAAATAAAATCAGACGATTCATTGCATGGCAACGTGAAATCAATGAACGAGAAAATTATGAGCTTTATATTGAGGACATAACACCTGCCGAACTATCAGATATCAGAGAATATATATTTATGGAACACTTATATTATCAGGACTTTCCAGAGTTTTACAAGCAATTCAAACAAAGGAAATGCGACATCAAGGAACTATCGACAAATGTTCTCACCGCTACAATGGCGAGAATTATGTTCGTGTTGAATTGGTGCGTGAAAATGGATTTGATGAAGAACCGCAGATACCAAAGTTACGACCACGGTGTTCTAGTATATGGTTCACCTTATTATCTCACTCTTGAGGAACGAGATAAAATCTATGATGCTGATATGAGCCAATGGCCCAAACAGTTTCAAGATACCAGAGACAAATTCATATTTCAATGCATGGTTGGTTGTCGTGTTTCAGACTTGCACCGACTGACAAAGAGTAATATCGTCAATGGATTTTTGGAGTACATTCCAAACAAGACAAAAAGCAAAGGTATCGGAGATACTGTTCGTGTTCCTCTGAATGAAAAAGCAAGAATAATACTTGCAAGGCAGAATACAGGTGACGACAAGCTGTTTGTTATACATTGCCGACAGAGCTACAACTCTGATATTCACCTTATAATGCAGTTACTTGGCATTAATCGTGTAGTCACAATTCTAAACCGACACACACGCAAGGAGGAACAGAAACCACTTTACGAATTGGCAACATCGCACATGGCAAGACGAACATTCATCGGCAACCTTTATAAAAAGGTGAAAGACCAAGAACTGATTGGTTCAATGTCTGGTCATTGTCCAGGCAGTAAAGCATTCAAGCGTTACCGCAACATTGATGATGAGATGAAACAGGAGTTGGTCGATATGATAGACTGATTCTTTCTTCCCTATATTTTAAGATTTAGCACATGAGAGTAACAGCATTTATACGAAAGAGTTCCATCAAGGCAACCTATTCTATGGCAACGGTATATTTCCGTGTACGTGATAATGACGGTGTGGATTTGAAAGCATCGAGTGAACTGCGTATCAACCCAAATTATTGGAGTCCGGAAAGACAAGGGTACAAGACCCGTGTCTCTCTGGTCTCAGACGAGAAGCGCAATCAGTTTGATGTTGCAGTGAAGGAAATCACAAATACAATAGCGAAGGAATACTATATCGGAGTTGACCACGAATGGCTGAAACAACTGATATTTGTGTATCATCACCCAAATGCATTCAAGCTCAAAGGCAAAGTTGTAGTGGACACTCTACTGACTAATTGCATAGAAAAGTATGCTTCTGAAAAGCTGACTGACGAGAAGCAGAAACGTATATACCGACACTTAATTGAAATCATTAAAAGATATCAGATGTTTCAATCGAAGATAAACAAAGTTAGGCATCCAGAACTAAACATCGACACAATGACAGCCGAGCATTTGAAGAGTTTGGAACATTTCATCAGAGACGAATACAAGTACAAGAAACTTTATCCAAGCATCTTCACTACACTGACCAATGCATCGGATGCAAAGGCACAGCGTTCTGGCAACTATCTAAGTGGCTTGATGTCTCGCTTGCGGTCAGCATTCCGATGGATAATCAAACAAGGAGCAACGAACAATGACCCATTTCTCCATTATGAGAGCCCAAAACTATTGTATGGAACTCCGTACTATATCACGGTTGAAGAACGAAATGCAATCTATGAATTGGACTTGAAGGAACATCAAAACCTTGCAGTCTATCGTGATGTTTTCATATTCCAGAGCTTAATCGGATGCCGTTTTAGTGATTTGATAAGGCTGACGACCGACAACATAATCAATGGTTGCGTTGAGTATATTCCGAGCAAGACGAGAGAGAAGACAGGCAGGACTGTCCGTGTTCCACTGAACAGTAAGGCTAAATTTCTTCTGGATAGATTCGTCAACAGGAGCAAGAAAACAAAGACGTTGATACCTCACAACTCATTGGCTGAATACAACAAGGCAATCAAGGAACTGTTGGCTTTGGCGAATATCACAAGAGCCGTACCGACCATTGACCCACAAACCCATGAAGAAAAAATCGTTCCTATAAACGAACTTGCGAGCAGCCACATGGCACGAAGAACATTTGTAGGCAACATGTACAAAAAGGTAAAAGACCCAAACCTCATTGCTTCAATGTCTGGTCATGTAGATGGTAGCAAGGCATTCAGCCGATACCGTGCCATTGATGATGAGATGAAACAGGAGCTGGTAGATATGATTAATTAGTAAAATTATGAATGAACGATACAATATAAAAACTTGTGGGCAAAGGTATTCAAAACCTCCTTGAATACCTGTTGGTCAATTATACTAATTCTTTAGTGTACGGATATGGTAGCCCAATTGAAGGTGATAGTTCAACTTTGCGCACCTGAATCAGCATGGAAAGAACACAGGTATCGACCAAATGTTTTGCCACTCAATCCTAAAGATTCTAGCATTCCTTTATACTCAGCATTCAGGGATTCTTCCCCGACCAATAGTAATACAAACAATCCTAAAATTACAAAGCAACATGATGGATTTATACTCAGTTCTTCAATCTGGAAGAAACATCAAATTAGAAGTAACGGGCGAAGATCTTGTGAATTTCGCCCAAGTGTTAATCGAGAAATCTCAAGAAATGAAGGTTCAAGAAATTGAGAACTCGTCAACATCAGAGAAGCTACTCACAGCTAAGGAAACTGCCGAAATGTGCCATATCTGTTCTACTACTTTATGGGCATGGAGCAAGACAGGCTATCTGGTTCCAACCAAGGTTGGAAGTCGTAGATTCTATAAGGAATCAGATGTTAGAAAACTTATGAACGACAAACCAGCTGTGCCAGTCACGTTATGGCCACACACCACAGAGCCACGACCATAGAGAGAATCACTATACAATTGTAAAACTGCATAGCGGATAGTATCAAGGTAGCAATAATTATATTAAAACTTGTTTTGAGAAAGTATGAAATTAGCGGGATAGCGAGTTAGTGTTTTCGGTAACCGAAAACTATGCTCCTTTCAGTGCGCTTTCCCTTATATTCTTTATCCTGCTATCCCAACTATAAAGACAATACAGATTCACCAAATGACCACATCACCGATGAAAGAATCGAAGAAGAATGGCAGACCAAAGTTAGCCGAAGGTACTCAGCGAGATAAGGTATTAGCCGTAAAGATGAATGCGTTTGAGATGGAATATGTTAACATCAATGCACGCAATGCCAACCTCAAGCCTTCCATTTATGCGAGAGAAGTATTGCAGGGGAATTTGGTAAAAGCACGTATGTCGGAGACGCTTGTTGATGAGTTGAAGCAAGTCTATGGAATGGCGAACAATCTTAACCAAATTGCTCATCAAGCCAATATAGGCAGACTGTATTTTATTGAATATGAATGCAAGAAATTACTTGAGGAAATTATGAAATTTATAAAAAAAATAAATAAGCTATGACAGGTAAAGTATTACAAGGAATGATCTTCGGTGGCTTGGTAAATTACCTCAAAAAGGAAATGAACAAGTCAGAGATTTTAGGCTCAGACGGCATTTGTACTGCCAGTAAAGATGCCATAAGAGACAGCTTCAATATGCAATACAGAAATTTCAATTGTGCGTTGAAGAATCCTGTTGGTCATATTTCGCTTTCGTGGCATAAGAACGATGCTGGCAAATTGGATAACGACATAATGCTCAAAGTGGCTAAAGAGTACATGGAACGGATGAACATCAAGAACACTCAATACATGGTGGTTCGGCATTACGACAGGCAACATCCTCACCTGCATATTCTGTACAACCGTGTTTCCAATGATGGAACGACTATCAGCGACAGCAACGAACGATGGAGAAACGTAAAGGCTTGCAAGGCTATAACAAAGAAGTACGGATTCTATTTCGGGAAAGGTAAAGACGGTGTGAATATCAGCCGACTTAAAGGCAAAGAGAAAATGAAATACCTCATGCGTGAGAAAGTAATGCGAGTATTGAACATGGCTCACTCATGGCAAGAGTTCAAAGATTTGCTGAACAATGAAAACATCAATATCTATTTCCGTTCTGGCAAGGAAGGCAAAGGTATTGTGGGCATAGTGTTCGCTGATGATATGGTTTCTTTCGCTGGTGGTAAGCTTGATCCAAAACTGAAATTCAGAGCAATCGACAATAATTTTGGGAATGTGCTTAAATCTGTCAGTTATACTCTTGAACGAGATTCTGATCTTCCTTTGCAGACAAAGGCAGAACAAGAAATATCACCCAAGGCAACAGAAACCGATAGCACTTTTATTCATCATTTGCCTTCGGCTATTCTTGCAGACAACCATGCTTCCACTTCATCATCTGGACAAGGAACAGCAGATGAACCAGAAAAGGATTGGACAATTATCACGCTGGAGGTCGCTATGGATATGCTATTGCAGACACAGGGCATAGAGATTGGTGGCGGTGGTGGCGGTCAAGAATCAGACCTTTCGTGGGGTGATGAAGATGACGATATTTATGACGATAAATCAAAAGTTTGGAGACCAAGAAGAGGTAGATAATTATGGCAATGAACAATAAAAACAACAATAATGCAGCTGTTGTCTTTGGTGAGATTAAGACGCAGGTAAACGAACTTGATGGCAAAGTCAACACGTTAGGTACTCGTGTAGATAAGTTGGAGAATCAGCCACTCAGTGGCAGTTCTTCTGGCACTTCTATTGTAGGTAGTGGTAATGTCACAATGAATTTGGACGAGAAAAATTTTGGACCAATCTTCGTCAAAGCAATCACAGATGTGCTTGAGAAACGAGACGCTCTCCGTCGAGCTCAAGAAGCCAAGGACGAAGCAGAAGGCAAGGTTGTTTCTCTTGCACAGTTGACACAGAATTGTATCAATGGTTGGGACACATTGAAGGAACATGTTAATAAGGATGTTCAGATTCACAATAACTACTACGATTGGTACATAGCCACAGTAAAGGAGCTTGGCATTGCCTACGACAAAGAGACAAAGAAATCTGGAATCATCAAAGACGGCTTTCTTGATAATATTTATAACAGGCAAGAAACTATAGAATCCAAAATAAATGATGTAAGCAATGCAATAGATGGTCTTGAGTTAAATCCGACTGTCGTTTACACTTTCAAGCCATGGCCTGCAACCAAGACTTTCTTACGATATATCTTTCAATGGAAGTTCTGGAGCGATGCTCGTGTGTTTATGTTGGTTGTATTTTTGTTGACCTCGATATTCGTTAATTTCGTTGCATACAAGCACATGAACAAGTGGAAGAATACCGAGGTAAAATATGAATTACTCTATAGAATATTCAGCCACTCTAAAAATTTCACTCGTGAAATTCAGTATCTCGAAAAGCTGTTTGAAGAGCCTGAGAAAAACAAGGAAACTATCGACAAGTTACGAGAAATGAAATGAACCGATATTATGAACTGAAAAAGGAGAAGCGATCGTGATAAACCCCAACACTTCTCCTTCTTGCGAACTAGAGACTGTAATTTGAACTCTGTCCAAAAAACAATTTACTTTGTATTATGGATAGAAACAGTCAAGAGTACCAGTTAATGCGCGAAAAGGCATTAGCACAACTTCGCAGTGGTGAATCACTCACAGGAAAGGATGGCGCCTTTGGGCCCTTGTTAAAAGAGTTTTTAGAAGCCGCTTTAGACGGAGAGATGTCCTCTCATCTGGATGAGTCAGAGCGTCAGATTGGCAATAAGCGTAATGGCCGAGGCAGTAAGCGCGTTAAAACGATGGCCGGGGAGATTGAGATAGTGACTCCCCAGGATCGCCACAGCAGTTTTAATCCGGAGATTCTCAAGAAACGGGAGACGATTTTGGCAGATAATATGTCCTCCAAAATTATCAGTTTGTATGGCATGGGGATGAGTCTGAGAGATATTTCCACTCATATAGAGGAAATGTACGATGTGGAGATTTCACACAATACCCTTAGCGAAATAATAGACCGGATCGTTCCCAAGGTAAAAGAATGGCAAAGTCGCCCTTTGGAGAATATGTACACCATTCTATGGTTGGATGCGATGCACTATAAAGTAAAAGATGGAGGCCGAACCGAAAGCAGAGCAGTGTATAATGTATTGGCCATCAACAAAGATGGCCGTAAGGAGCTTATAGGTATGTATGTTTCCGAAAGCGAGGGAGCTAACTTCTGGTTGAGTGTTCTGACCGATCTTAAAGCACGGGGGATGAAAGATGTTTTGATTGCTTGTATTGATAATCTAACGGGGTTCGCAGAGGCCATCAGCACAATTTTCCCTCATGTGATTATACAGAGTTGTATTGTTCACCAAATCCGGAACTCATTGAAATATGTTGCCTCAAAAGATCAGAAAGAGTTTATGTCTGATTTAAAGACAATCTATCAAGCCCCTACGCTTGATCTGGCGGAATTGAATTTTGATAAACTACAAGATAAATGGGGTAAGAAATATCCTGTAGTCATGGATTCATGGAAAAGGAATTGGGACAAGCTTACATCCTATTTTGCTTATGATGAACAGATTCGAAAACTAATTTACACCACTAATGCCGTAGAAGGCTTCCATCGTCAAGTTAGAAAAGTGACCAAGACAAAGGGCGTTTTCCCTAATGACATGGCCTTGATGAAGTTGATCTACCTGGCCGTTATAAATATCTCAAAAAAATGGACACAGCCTCTTCATAATTGGGCATTGACAGCCGGTCAATTGCGGATTAAGTTCGGTGATAGAATGCCATTGGATATATAATCCATTTTTCTTCCCGGTTTTTCAAACGCAAAGAAAAGGCTGTTCCCGGTAGTGAGCAAGGGTATATAAACGGCTCGTTCCTCACCGCCCTTGCACACTACCAATAACAGCCTTAAAAAGCATTTGTAAATCCAAAAAGAAAAATTATATTTGTAGTGATTTTCCTAGAATATGAACCAGACAGAGTTTAAATTACACTCCCTTTTTCTCAACATCAACACGCTCCATCCAATATGACTTTCTTTCAAAACCTTTCATGGATAATTATATTACATTGATTATTAATGCAATATAGTCTAAGAGGTGTGCAAATTCCTTTCACTGTCTTTCTGCTATTTGCGTTATTATTCCATTGGATTATGTTTGGGGTGACAACAATAATCTCAAACTAAAAAATTATGCTTATGAAGAGTCTTAAATTTGTACATTGGGCTTTACTAATTCTCTGCTTATTGTCTTCTATCAAAGTGCTATCATCATCTGGGTCATTTCCCATTTAATAGGATGATAGAGAGTAATTCTCCACCAAATCTAAAATTTAACTTAGATAAAATATGATAGTGATAATAATATTAGTGAATTGAGTTTCATTTATATAAAATGTAGAAATGAATAATAGGTATTTGGAATATCATTACGACATGATACACAAATGACCTGAACTAAATATTGATAATATTTAGTTGTGGAAATGTAATTTGCATGTGAGTTAATATAACTGAATCAATATGAAAATAAGGATATTACTCGTTTTATTAATGACCGTCAATATAATCGTCAACGGTCAAAATACAGCAGGGAAAGTAATTGACGGAAAAACGCTGAATCCAATTGAGTTTGCAAACGTAGTAATTCTGAATAAAAATGATTCAAGTTTTATTTCAGGAGCGGTAACCGATACTGAAGGTCGTTTTATGTTTCCTATTACATCATTAGTGGATAATATGCTGAAAATAAGCTGTATAGGTTATCAAGATGTGTTTGTTGCTCCTTTAACATCTGATATAGGAGATATTAAACTTAATCAAGATTTAAAATTATTGAAAGAAGTTGTTGTAAAGGCTACTGTTCAGAAAATTGAAAATGCTGGGATATCTACAAACATTCAGGCTTCATACCTGAAAAATATGGGGTCAGCTTTAGATGTATTAGGACAACTCCCATTCGTGTATAAAACAGGAAATGAAATCGAAGTCTTTGGCAAAGGAACGCCTCTAATCTATATTAATAACAGGCTAATAAGGGATAATGCTGAATTAGATGAACTAAATTCCTCAAATATTAAAAAGATAACAGTAATAACTAATCCTGGAGCTGAATATGATGGTACTATTAATTCTGTAATAAGAATAGAAACAATTAAAGTTATAGGTAAAGGTTTAAGCGGAAGTACAAACATAAGTACATATTTCGATAGGAAATTTTCACACAGTGAAATCCAAAACCTCAATTACAGAGTTAAGAACTGGGACATTTTTGGTATGTTACGGTTCTCTGAATCAAGAGACTTAATGTATCAAGACACGTATCAATCTGTTCTATATGATGAAACATATACAGAACTAGAGCAGTCTGTCAGAGAGGAAGGCTATAACAAATCGATTAAAGCAAATGTGGGTTTTAATTCGATATTTGGAAAAGAAAACAGCTATGGTGTTCGATATGAATACACAAGTACGCCAAATAATAAATCATTTATAGATGCTGATGCAAATGTCTTCAAGAATAAGAATTCCTTTGATAATTATTTATCATTATCGAATTCGAATGTAGAAACAGTAAATCATTATTTGAATTTTTATTATTCGGGGGTTGTTTTCTCGTGGCTTTCTGTCCAGTTTGATGGGGATATATATACCGGGAATACCGATAGGACTCAGTCTGTAAACAATTGTAGATTCAATACAAAAGAGTTGATCTCTACTAATAGCAAACAAGAATATGACTTGTATGCAGGGAAACTGAAAATGAAATCTCCATTATTTGGAGGCAATTTTAGCTACGGTGGTGAATATTCATACACTAAAAACACTCAGTCTTTTTTTGTAAATGACGAAGGGGCCGAACAGGATTTAGAGGAAAACAGGAATAAAGCTAATCAAGGATTATATGCTGTTTTTGCGATTTACAATAGGAATTGGGAAAAAGTATCTTTAGATTTGGGATTAAGATATGAAGATGCAAATTTCGACTATTATGATAAAAACGGACAGCTAGAAAGTGAGAGTAAAAGATATAAGAACATATTACCCAATATAGCCTTGTCATACACAAGTGATAAGTATCAAATGATGCTATCTTATAGAAGCACAATTTATCGACCAAGTTATTATCAACTGCGTAATAGTATTCAGTACGATGGTCCATACACTTATGAAAGTGGAAACCCGTTTTTAAAACCAACATATAGAAATAGTCTTTCATTTTTAATGGCATGGAAGAATTTTAAAATATCATCCATGTATTCTATGTATGATAATAATATATTATTCGTACCGGAGCAGTACAAAGAGGACATTGTTTTGCTCCATCCACTAAACGTTGACAAAAGTCAGAATTTCTCTTTCTCGTTAGCCTATTCTACTAAAGTGGGTATTTGGAGGCCATCTGTTGAAGCAGGAGTTTCAAAAGATTTCTTAACTTATAGTAATATTTCTAAAGATTACAATAATCCAAAATATATTTTTCAGATGAGAAATAGCTTTATACTTCCCCAAAATATACTGGCTGGGATTGATGCTGTATATTCGACTAATGGAAATTCAAATCTTTCATATGTCTATGGAGCCTCTTCTGTTAATTTGCACCTGACAAAATTATTTTTGAATGACAAACTTAAAATCAGCATAAAAGGGAATGACATCTTTAATACAGACCGTAAAAAACGTGAGATGTGTTTAGAAAATGTTGAAATGTTCCAAGATGGTGACCAAAACACTAGAAGATTGACCTTTTCTGTGGTATACAACTTTAACTCAACAAAAAGTAAATACAAAGGTGAAGGTGCCACTAATGAGTTAAATCGTTTGTAAACATGAAGCTAAAATTCTGTAAACAACTTGATGCGATGGATTGTGGTCCATCTTGCTTAAAGATGGTTGCCTCATACTATGGCAAGGATTATCCACTGAACCTTCTTAGAAATAAATCCTTATTAGGGAAAGATGGAGTATCCCTTGGGGGAATAAGTAAAGCAGCCGAATATTTAGGATTTAAGAGTATTGGAGGCCGTTTTACAATAAAACAATTAATAGAGAAAAAACCTTTTCCATGTATAATTCATTGGAATCAAAATCATTTTGTTGTCCTTTATGATATTAAGAAGTATCGTAAACATCAAATTATTCATGTAGCCGACCCTGGCAAAGGGCTGTTGAAATACAGACTTGAAGATTTCTTAGACCATTGGATCAGCACAAAGTCAGGTGGAGAAGAAAAAGGTATTGCTATCGAAAAATTGCTAAAATATCGTACGCTAGATTATCACCATTTTCTTTGATAATGCACATAAAAATACTATCTTTATGAACATCAAGACCACATACGTTCTTTATAATTAGTTCTTTATATTGCTACACTTGAATGATACTATATTTTCGGGAATGCTTGATATATGAACGGACGGAGTGGTCTTTATTTTTATTCATCACGCATATAAATCGTCATTTTTATGTAAGTTTGCCAATAAAACAGTTTAATATGTCTCC